>Ga0256829_1000456_pt1 | contig 41365 bp, 27 predicted proteins | sample 131447metaG_FD_185979 | JGI IMG/M metagenome (GOLD analysis project Ga0256829, IMG submission 185979) | Hydrothermal vent microbial communities from Lau Basin, Pacific Ocean - 131-447 | ecosystem: Environmental > Aquatic > Marine > Hydrothermal vents | place: Pacific Ocean: Lau Basin | collected... | reverse complement strand
TAAATAGAACGTTTTTAACGGTAGTTGATATTTTAGATAAACCAACAATTCCACCAAATAATAAAGGTATAAATCAATTTTTCAGAAATCAAGATTTGGTTTATATCTCAACAGATTATGGTATATCAGTATACGATATTAATGCTTTAGAGTTTGGAGATACATATTACATAGGTCCAAATGGTTCACAATTAAAAGTTAGACAGACAACAATGTTTAACAATTATATATATGCAGCAACAGAGCAAAGATTGTATAGAGCAAGTTTAGATAATCCTAATTTAATTGATTATCAAGAATGGGAAAGTTTAAATAACGGAAATTGGTTAGGTGTTCAAAATGTTGAAGATAGACTATACGTAGCTAATTCTAATAGAAGAGTTTATGAAGTTGTTAATGGTAGCTTAATCCAAAAAGTTGCTTACCCACAAGATATAGTTGGTTTTAAAAGTAACGACAACCGTTTGTCAGTTACAATAACTAAGCAATCTTTTGTATATAGTAGTAATTTTGATCAGTTAGTCAATGCCGCAACAACATCAGATTTTAATCCAAATTTTAGTACAAGTATATCTGTATCAGAAGAATTGTTTGTTGGAACAAATAGAATTGAAAATACAGGACAACCAGCTTTTGGAATTTTAAAAACCAGTTTTTCTGATCCAGAAAATTTTGAAGAAATTCATCCACAAAGTCCATTACGAAATAGATTTTTTAAATTAAAATATCAAGAAGGACAAATCTGGGGAATACATGGAGGTTATTCAATATCTTATAATTTTAATGGCGGAGTAAGAAGAGAAGGTATTAGCCATTTTATAAATGATGAATGGCGAAATATAACGTATGATTCTTTAGCTCAAAACGTAACAAATCCATGGTACTTGTCCTATCTTACAATAGACCCATTTAATAGTAGCAATGTGTATGTAAGTTCATACTATTCAGGGATTATAAATATACAAAATGAAGAAGTAGTTAATGTGTTTAACCAAAGTAATAGTAGTTTGGTGCCTTTATTTGGTTCGGTTTATTTGATTTTAAATTCAGCTTTTGATGATCAAGGTAATTTTTATGTTTATAATGGACGTGTTAACGAAACTCTTAATAAACTATCAGAAAATGGTCAATGGACATCTTATAACTACCAAGCTCTAATAGATCCCGCAACAAGTAATTTAGGATTTTCTTCAATGGTTTTTGATAATAACGGAACAATATTTTCTGGTAGTTCTCACTATGGTGTAATAGCATGTGTACCTAATAGCAGTAATAATCCAACAATAGTTAATATAAGTGAGGAAGAAGAAGGAATGCCTTCTCCAAACATAAGAACATTAGCATTAGACAGAAATGGACAATTATGGATTGGTATGGATAAAGGGATAAGAGTTGTTTACAACACACAAAGCTTTTTAGAAAATCCAGAAGTAGATAATATAGTGGTTTTAGATAATGGAGAAGCTAGTGAGCTGCTTTTTCAGCAATTTGTAACAGATATTGAAGTAGATGGTTCTAACAATAAATGGATAGCAACATTAGATACTGGTTTGTATTATTTCTCATCAGATGGTCAACAAACCGTATATCACTTTACAAAAGACAACTCACCACTACCAAGTAATGATGTTTTAGATGTAGCATTGGATGAAGAAAATGGTATTGTTTACATCGCTACAGAAAAAGGTCTGTTATCTTTTAAGTCAGAAGCATCAAAACCAAAAACTACTTTAGAGGATGCTTTCGTATTTCCTAATCCAGTTAGACCAACATTTGATATGGTTACAGAAAAAATCAAAATAAGAGATATTTCTGAAAACGTAAACATCAAAATAACAGATATAGAAGGTAACTTAGTTGCAGAAGCAGAGTCTAACACAAACGGAAGATTTAAAGGTTATAATCTTGAAATTGATGGAGGTACAGCTCTTTGGAATGGTAAAAATCTTGCTGGAGATGTTGTAGCTTCTGGTGTATATTTAGTGATGTTAAACGACCTTGATACGCTAGAAACTAAGGTGCTTAAATTAATGGTGGTTAGGTAATGCAAACCAAAACAAAAGCCATAGTTCTTTCAAAAATAAGATTTAAAGACAACGACTTAATAGTAAAATGCTATACCTCTAATCATGGTATAGTTAGTTACCTATTAAAAGGTGTGTTAAAGTCTAAAAAAAGTAACAAAAAGATAGCTTATTTTCAACCCTTATCTTTATTAGATTTAGAGACAGATCACAAAGACAATAGGTCTTTGCAATATATAAAAGATTTAAAAACAAACTTTTTATATAGCTCTTTGCACACTAATATAGTTAAAAGTGCTATAGCCATGTTTTTAGCCGAAATTTTATCTCAAGCACTTAAAGAAGAAGAGCAAAATATACCATTGTTTAATTATTTAGAGACCTCTTTTATGTGGTTAGATGAAAGTAGTCAAATATCTAACGCTCATTTACTATTTCTTTTAGAGTTAACCAAGTATCTAGGTTTTTATCCTGATGATTCTGAAATTGATGCAGATTTTTTTAATCTTTTAGAAGGTCAATTTCAATACATAAACAATTCAAAGCACTGTGTTTCCGGAGAAAATTTAACACTCTTAAAACAGCTTCTAGGCACAGATTTTGATGCATTAAATCAAATAAAAATCAACTCAAAACAAAGACAGCAGTTTTTAAAAATGTTGTTGCAGTATTTTGATTTGCACTTAACCAATTTTAATCAACCTAAATCTTTACAAATCTTAAATGATGTATTTAATTAAAAAGATAACGTACATTTTTATATTCTGTTTTTTTACAAATGCCTATGCGCAGTCAGTAAAAGTTGTAGATAAAACAACCAAAACACCAATACCAGGCGTTGCTGTTTTTAATAAAAATCAAACTACAACAGAAGTTACAGACGAAGATGGCTTAGTTAATCTAGATAAGTTTTTAGATACAGAATTGATCTTTTTTCAACATATTTCTTTCAATTTAAAATCTTTAAAAAAAGAAAATATTAAGACCGATTATATTTATCTAGAGAGTAATCAATTAGGTTTGGATGAGGTTATAATATCTGCATCAAATTTTAAGCAAAATAAACGAGAAATCCCTAAAAGTATAGCTATAGTAAACGCCGATCAAATAAAGTTTAATAATCCACAAACTAGTGCAGACTTATTAGAAAATACAGGTAAAGTTTATATCCAGAAAAGTCAGTTAGGTGGTGGTAGCCCAATGATACGTGGTTTTTCTACAAATAGATTATTAATTAGTATTGATGGAGTAAGGATGAACAACGCAATTTTTAGAGGTGGTAATCTTCAAAATGTAATTTCTATAGATCCACTTTCCATAGAAAAAACTGAAGTTATTCTTGGTGCAGGTTCAACTATTTATGGTAGCGATGCTATTGGTGGCGTAATGAGTTTTTATACTAAAAGACCTAAGCTTTCTTACACAGATAGTTTAATTGTAGATAGTAATGTAATGCTTAGATATGCTACAGCAAATCAAGAAAAAACTGCACATGTAGATGTAAATTTAGGTCTAAAAAAATGGGGATTCTTAACTAATGTTACGTATACAGATTTTAACGATTTGCGTATGGGTAGTCATGGACCAGCAGAGTATTTAAGACCCGAATACGTCGTGACTGAAAATAATCAAGATGTAATTATTGAAAACAATAATCCAAAAATTCAAAAATTTACTGGTTACAACCAAATCAATTTAATGCAAAAAGTAGCATACAAACCAAAAGATAACTTAGATTTTGATTTAGGATTATTTTACACGACAACTTCCGATTATCCAAGATATGACAGATTAATTAGATATAGAGGTGATAATTTGCGTTCAGCAGAATGGAATTATGGGCCACAACGTTGGTTTATGTCTAATTTAAAAGTAACAAAGACAAGTAGTAAGGCTACATTTTATGATAATATAAAAGCAACATTTGCATATCAAAATTTTGAAGAAAGTAGAATAGATAGAGATTTTGAAGATATAATTAGGAATATACATGAAGAGTCTGTTAATGCTTTGTCTTTTAACTTAGATTTAGAAAAAGATCTAAGCAAAAAATCTAGTCTTTTTTATGGTTTTGAATATGTTTTCAATAAAGTCAATTCTATAGGATATACAGAGAATATTGAAGATAACACAACAGGAAACACTGTGTCAAGATATCCAGATGGTGCTACTTGGAAAAGTACAGCTATTTATGCTAATTATAAGTATAAACCAAACCAAAAGTTTGTATTACAATCAGGTTTAAGATATAATAACGTAACACAAAGTGCAAATTTTACTGCTAATAATCAATACTTAAATTTACCATTTGATCAATCTAAGATCAATGCAGATGCTTTAACAGCATCAACAGGAATCACATGGTTACCCAATGATATTTTACAATGGAAACTTAATCTCTCTACAGCATTTAGAGCACCAAATATTGATGATGTTGGTAAGGTTTTTGACTCAGAACCAGGATCTGTAGTTGTACCAAATAATAATTTAAAACCAGAGTATGCATACAATGGAGAACTAGGTTTAAAACTTAATTTTAATAAAAAGGTAGTATTTGATTTAGCAACATACTATACCTATTTAGATAATGCTTTAGTTAGAAGAGATGGAGATCTTAATGGAGAAACCGAAATTATTTATAATAACGAATTAAGTAATGTGCAGTCTATACAAAATGCATCAAAATCTTGGATATATGGTTTTGAATTTGCTGCTCTATGGAATATTAGTGACCAACTTAAGCTAACATCAAGATATAATTTTATAGGTGGTACAGAAGAAACAGACGGTATAGAAGTACCAGTAAGACACGTAGCACCAAACTTTGGCGATACACATCTAATGTGGCAATCTGATAAGTTTAAATTAGATGGCTTTGTAAATTATAATAACAAATTATCTTTTACTCAATTGGCTCCTTCAGAAACAGAGAAAGATTACATTTATGCTTTAGATGAAAATGGTAACCCTTATTCTCCATCTTGGTATACCTTAAATCTTAGGACTCAATATCAATTAGCAGAAGATACAATAGTTACAGCAACTTTAGAGAATATAACAGACCAACGCTATAAAACATACTCGTCCGGTATTGCTGCACCAGGAAGAAATTTAATTGTTTCATTAACATATAGTCTATAAAAAAACCAGCATTAACAAAATTAGTTAATACTGGTTTTAAGGATTAGCATTTACACATTGCCTTTATTTTTTTATAGTTTTTTTAGTAATGGTTTGCCCATTGTTTAATGTAACTTTAGCTATGTAAAGATTTTCATTTAAATTTTTCAAGTTGTAAGTTTCAGAGTAATTATTACCTTTAAAAGAGTATATTAACTTCCCTAAAGTGTCAAATATTTCAATTGTTTTAATCTTAAGATTCTGACCGACTTTAAACATTACATTATCATTTTCTAGCTCAATAATAGAAAGGTTGTTTAAAGTTGTTTCTTTATTATCAATACTCAAACTAGCATTGTTGAAAACAATCTCAAAGCGATTGTTAAACTCGCCAACATTAGAAGTAAAGTTGTAATCACTTGCAGTTAAATCGTGAATTGTAGAGGTTAAATTGTCTTTAAGATAAATAGGGTTATTAGTTAAAAAATCACCTTCCAAATTGTCAATTGAAATAGTGTAAATTGTAGCTACATTTATAGAAGTTTTAAAAGCTATAGGTACAATCTCATCTTCATTTAAATCACTAATGTTTCTTGCTTGTATTGCAAATAGATTTGGATTGTTTTCTATTATAGAACCAAATTTAACCGCAGTGTTAGAAGATAAATTTTTGGCAGCATCATAATATGAGCCATCAAAATTGTTTGTAGCTGAAGTATTGTAGACGATTAAGATTTGGTTAAATACACCATTGTCTGATGTTAAATTTAAACGAAGCTTTTCTACATGAAAGTTGTCACTTTCGTTATTAATGTTTGAAGTAGTTGTATTTGAATATCTAAAAAATTGATCGTTATTAGATTTAACACGCATACCATTATTAAATATTACTGTTCCAGGTGTTGTTGCATTATCATCATAGTTTACAAAAAAGCCTTGTCCAGAAGCAATATGTCTAGTAGGAGTAACACCATCTCCTCCTGCAGTTTCACCAACACCATTTATGATTGCGTAATCTGAACCAGAAAAATTTAGGATTTGATTACCATTGTTATTATCTGAAGGCGGTGTGTTTTGTGACCATAAATAGATGCTACCATCTAATGTGCCTTCTGTATTAGATGTTGAGTATTTATTTGCAGCCATAAATAAGTCTACATCAATAGCAGAGGGATAAGGATTGCCTATAAAATTCCAATTATTATCTGGTATTGCACTAGTACTACTATCGTCATTTCTAACTACAGCAACGTTTATTAATCCATTATTAAAAGGTCCCGAAAAGATATGAGCAAAGTTATTACCAGAGCCGCCACCAATACTAAAAGATGTAGGGGATAGTGTCGCAGCGTAGCCAACACCAGGTGTCATTATCCCAGAAGCATATTGCCAATCGTCTCCATTGTCATCAATATCATCTAATGTATCTGAGGCTGTATAAGCTGTTAATGTATTGTTGTTGCCGACTTCATAGAACAAATCAGAAAAATTAGCTGCGTTAAAGTAAAAACGTCTATCTGGATTTGTTGTAAAAAATGTATTTTCTATTGTTTCACCAGTAACAGGACTACTCCAATAAGTATATTCATACCAATTATTGATTGTTGCTGTTTCTTTAGTTACATAAGATGTTCCTGCTCCATTATTAGTAAAACTTTGAGTATTATCATTCTGTAAAAAGCTACCTGCAGTTTGTAAATTAATATCTCCGTTATTATCTACATTTCTTTGTACTTCAACAAAAGTGTTGTCTGCTATAATTAATAAGTTGCCTGCAGATACTGTTAAGCTACAAGCACTAAAACTTCCATTTATAGAGGTGTCATAATTATCATTGATAATAACACTCTTTGTTAAGTCAGGTGAAACACCTCCTTGCCATGCACCACTTGTCCAAGTTGCTGTTGTTGTGCCACAAGGATTAGATACATCGCAAGTGTAACCACATCCACCTAAATCACTAAAACGTGTTGAAGATGTTAGCCAATTACTTATCGTTCCTGCATCTGCTAAAATATTTGCTGTCGTCGTTGTAGTTGTACAATTATATTTAGCATTAGAAATATTTCCTCCTAAATCTAAAGCAGAGGTGCCAAGAGTTAAAGACACTGGTAAATCTGAAGTTGTGCTATTGTTTCCAGGATCATAAGTCCAGCCAGTACTTTTAAAACTAATGCCGTATAAAAAAAATGGTGTAGCAGTAGTATCTCTAAAAACTAGAATTTGTTCTCCACCACCATTTAATGAAAAACCACCTGTCGGATTGTTAGATACCTCTCCAATTGAAGGTGTAAAGTTATTTCCTGATGTTTCAGTTATTGTGATCTCTGTACCACATGGTAAGTCTTGATCAGATTGCCATTCAATGATACCTTCTGAAGTAGAGAAAGATGAGGTTGTATTATTCCACGAATTATCTGTGAATTTAACTACTGTGCCTGTTGATGTTTCAGTTAATAATACAAATGTAAATTGATCAGCATCATCTGCATTATAACCTGTAATTATAATTTCTCCAGGTTGTAAAAGTGTTTGGCCAAATGATAAAATAGTAAATAAAAAAAATATTAATAGCGTAAATTTTTTCATCTTAATGATATATAATTAATAGCATGCTAAAAATATTTCATAAATTATTTTAAAACAAAAAGCTTCAACTTTATTAGTTGAAGCTTAAGTTTTTAGCGATAAAAAACATTTTTTTTAGTTTTTGATAAACTTTTTAATGATTTTTTGCTTGTTGGAAAGTTCTATCTCAGCTAAGTAAACAGATTGACTTAATGTATTTAAGTGATAGGTTTCTGTTTGTTCACTTCCTTTTAAATTAATTATTTTTCTTCCTAAATTATCATAAATAGTAACCGAGCTAATGCTTAGGTTTTTAGGAGCAATAAACTTAACATCATCATTAGTTAATGAAATGATTGTTGTATTAATTTCATTTAAAGTAAATTGGTCAATACTTAACGTTGGGTTTGTAAATACAATTTCAAAACGGTCGTTAAATTCACCAACTTCTGAAGTAAACGAATAAGCACTAGCGGATAAATCATGATACGTGTTTAATAAATTATCTTTTATGTAAGCAGTATTGTTTGCTAAAAAGTCTCCTTCAAAATTATCAATGCTTATAGTGTAAACTGTTGGCATATCTATCTTGTTTAGAAAACCAATATATATAGTTTCGTTAATATTTAAATCGGAAATGGCTTTACCTTGTACACTTAATTTTTCTGTGTCACCAGGAATTAATGAGTAAAAAGTCATTGTTTTTGTATATGCTCCGTTAGTTTTAGCATCGTAAGCAGCACCATCGTTAACAGTTGTTGCTCCATTAACGTAACCAATCATAATGTTATCTTTTAAGCTAAAATCATTAGTTAATTTTAACCATAATCTATTTTCAGAAATATTAGTGCTTGCGTTAACATTACTAGTTCTAAAAAACTGATTGTTATTTCCGTCAACACGCATACTATTATTAAACGTTACCGTTCCGGTTGTTGATGGAGCAGCATCAGAATATGTGACAAAAAAACCTTGTCCAGACGCTATGTAGTTTGTCACTCCGCTTACTGAAGAACCAGTATAGTTAAGTGTAATATAATCGTTAAGGTCAAAATTAATTTGTTGATTACCGTTATTGGTAGCAGATGGAGGCGTAGAATGTGACCATAAATATATAGCGCCATCTAAAGTACCTGTTGATGGGTTTGCACTGTAATTATTTTCATTAAAAAATAATGTTGCATCAATAGCAGATGGATAAGGATTACCAATTAAATTCCAATTGGTATCGCCTGTTTCGGTATCATTTCTTTCTACAGGAACAGAAATAATACCAGTATTTAATGGACCTCTAAAAGAATAGTTGTAATTTGTTGCTGAAGTGTATGCAGCTGGTGAATGTGTTGCAGCATAACCAACACCAGGTGTCATTAAATCTCCAGCAGATCTTAGTTGCCAGTCGTTAGCATCGTCATCAATATCATCTACTCCTGCACCAACAACTGTAGCATTGTTATTGTTAGTCTCGTAAGTAGAGTCTACAAAATTACCTGCGTTAAAACTAAATCTTCTATACGGACTTGATGGGAATAATGCACTTCCTATAGTTTCATTAGTCACTGGACTACTCCAGTAGGTGTACTCGTACCATGCGTCTAATACTGCGGTTAACTTTTCTACAGTTGTTGGGTTTGTGGCAACACTACCTGAATCGTCATAAATACCAGAATTGTCTATTTGAATGACAGATCCTTCGTTTTGCACTAATAATGTACCATTATTGTATATGCTATTTTGAACTTTAACGTAACTATTTGCACCAACAGTTAATGCATAAGATGGATTGATATAAAGACTACATGCTTCTATATTTCCATTTGAAGTTGTATTGTATGTGTCGTTGATAACTGCTGTTGTGGTAAGATTAGGAATACCATTATCCCATGACCCAGCAGACCAAGTTGTAGTAATCATGCTAACTTGAGCTGTATTTGTTGCTTGAGAACATGTACCATCTTCAGTAACTTCTGCATAAAATTGATAACCATTTAAATCAAAACCGTCAATTGTTAATGAGTTTGAATTTTCTCCAGTTACAGTACCAGGTAAAAAGCTAGTGTTTGTTACAGTAGACCATGTTGGAGAAACACCATCATTATAATACCAAGCATAAGTTAAAGTACCAGAATTGCCAGCAGTTGCTGTAAAGCTAAAGGTTGCACCGCTACATCCAGAAATGTCGCTTATTGATGAAGCTGTAGGCAGGCTAGTAGGTAATGAAAATACGCCTAAATCAGTACAACTTTCAGTGAAATTTGTTGTCCAATCACCTGCTGTAAATGTTGTTGAGGGTCCACCTCCTGTTACGTTTCTTAAAATTGAATATCCAATTGTATTAGGGCAGTGTACTACGTCATGCTGTGAGCCATTTTTGGTTAATCTAATTTCATCATTTTCATTGATACCGGCATTCAACTCTGTAAAATCAAACGAAATAGAAGAACATGGATTAGGCGTAGAGCTTCCTATTCGTAATGTAAAGACAGAATGTGCAGCAACTGTACCAGTTAAATCGATAGTTCTTGTTGGTGTTGTATCGCCTATGTCTCCATAACGTTCAATTTCAAAATCTGTTCCTGCAGCATCTAAGTCTATTGCTGTTGCAGTAGGATTGTATAATTCCATGTACCATCCGTTTCCAGAGTCAGAATCGTATACTTCTGTAATTATTAAATCGGTAAAACTAGTTCCTCCAGAACAAGCTCCAGTAGAGTCAATAACTGTAAAGTTTGACGAAGAATTTACAGGACAACCACTTTCGGTTACAGTAATAACACCAGTTGTAGCACCGCTTGGTACTTCTACAACTAATTCGGTAGCAGTTTGGCTTAAGATTGTTGCGCTAGTACCATTAAAATCTACAGTTGAAGATCCTGTAAAGCCAGTTCCTGTAATAGTTACTATACTTTCTGTTGGTCCAGAAGTAGGCGTAAAGCTAACAATGGTTTGTGTAGGTATACAAGCATTAATCACTTCTATGGTGTAATCTTCTGTAGATCCGTAAGTAAATGTACCGCAAGGTGAAACAGTTCCAGCAGAACCGCCTTCTTCTTGTACAATACGCATTCTATAATTACCTACAGGTTGTAAAGCAGGAACATTAATGGTTATATTTTCTATTACATTTCCGCCACTTACTGCAACATCTAAAGTTGTAATAGTTTCATTTAAATCGTCAAAATCGCCATCGCCATTCCAATCAATCCAAACTCCACCAGCACCATTATATTGTGTACCATTACTACAATCTCCAAATTCTACAATTACAGTATATGATCCACCAACATTTAAATCGGCACTCATCGCAGTATAATCATTAACACCAGTTGTACATACATCTGTAGTGTTATTTGATATTGTATTATTTTCTCCAACTAGCGTTACATTTTCTATTTCAGAATCTAAAGCACTTGTAGCACCTGATGTACAATAGGCAAATACAGGTGTACAAGAGACTTCTACGCCATTAGACCATTCTAAATCGTTTCTTGTAAAAACTTTATAGGTGTAAGTTATGCCGTTAGTTAAACCTGTTATAGTTTCGGTTGTTCCAGTTCCTTTGTAGACACAAAAACCTCCATCAAATGCTGTTCCAGCTCCAAAAGTTGTGCTAGCTGTATATGTACCGCCATTACCTGTTGGTGTTGCTGTAGAAAATGATGTATCTGTTGCGAATACTAAAATATTATCATAACAATCTGTTGGCAGAGTCCAATCTAGAGTTGTAGTATTATTTTCACATAAAGAAGTTGTTAATCCTGTAACGTTACTTGGTGTTGCAGTTTGTATAGTATGTGTATCACTATCATAAGCTGTTCCAGTAACACTTCCAGCAGAAACAAACGTTAAATCTGTTGTTAATAAAGCACTTACTTGTATCGTGTTACCATTGGTAGAAGTACATGGTATATCTGTAGTTATAAATAAATAGCCAGTACTTCCATTAGATATTAGTTGACTAAATCCAGTAAACGTATGTGTACCAGGTCCTAATGTTGTAGTTATATTATCTAGAAATGTATCAGTACTGGCATTAAATGTTGCGTCTGCAGAGTAGTATAATTTAAAATTTGTGATGTTTGAAGTAGCATAAGTTCCAGTTGTTGTAAAAGCGACATCTGTTAGTGTTGCATTTGCTATACTTACAGACAAATCAAATGCGTAAATTGGTGTGTCGTTTGTGTCTTGTATGATACTTGTAGCTGATGTAGCTGGGTTGGCTGAGTTTAGTATAATGTCTGGTGGAGTAACGCTTCCACATGAAGCAGGAGCATTTCCAAATCCAGTCATTGTTAGTCCATTTGCTATTTGAGTAAATCTAGTGCTAGGATCAGACCAGCCATCAATATCTCCGTCACATAATCCATCCAAAACTTGTAAATTGTTATTTGCTGTACTGACACCACTAACAGACCAACTTGAACCTGGATCTGTTCCACATAGACCAAACATGTCTTGAATTGTACCACCAAGATAAACAGCTATAGCATCATCACCATTAAAAGTGAAAGCTTGAACTGTAGTTCCAGAAAGATTTGTGCCATTTGTGGTTGCATAACCAGTTAAATCAGAAGTTCCAATTACCCATACTTCATCTGTCAATAAAGTTCCTGAAGTAATGTTTAATACCGATGAACAAGCACCTCCATTAGTTCCTTGATGAACTTCAAGATTATTAACGGCAGAAAAAGTTATATCAACTCCTGAAACATTAAATATTTCAATTCCTTTTGGAGTAGTTCCAGAACTAGTTTCTATGTATTGACTTATTATAACTTCTGATTGTCCAAAAGAAAAATTAAGGCATAGCAATGCCATTAAAGAGAGGAGAAATTTATTCATGTTGTATTTTTTGACTATTAATTAGTCTTAAATATAGGAAAATTCTTAAGGGATTAATTTCTATTTCGATGAATTGCAATGATTTATAGTTATATTTAATCATTACATAATATTGTGTGCTCTTTTTTTAATATTTATTTAATTTAGTGAACTATAAATGATAGATGAATAACTCTTACACATTAGAAGAAGCCATAAAAAAACTAGAGCATTACTGTGCGTACCAAGAACGTTGCCATAAAGAAGTGACTCAAAAATTGATGCAAATGCAAATGATACCTGAGGTTAGAGACCATATTGTAGTCCATTTATTAGAACATAATTTTTTAAATGAAGAGCGCTATGCAAAAGCTTTTGTAAGTGGTAAATTCAATATAAAAAAGTGGGGAAAACAACGCTTAAAATTAGAGTTGAAACGAAAAGATATTTCTAGTTATAATATTAGTGCAGCTTTAAAAACAATTGATGAAAGTGATTACTATAAAACCTTTAATCAGTTAGCAGAAAAGAAACTAGAATCTATTAAAGAACCTAATAAGTTTAAAAAGAAGAAAAAACTAATAGATTACCTGCTTTATCGTGGTTGGGAAACACATTTAGTGTATGATAAAGTAAACGAGTTAATTCCATAAAAAAAGCCTTTCAACTTAAACAGAGAAAGGCTTTTCTTTTTATAATTTTATTGGTCTATAAATTAAATACAGCTCCAATATTAGCATTAAATTGATTGTTTATTTTTTCTGCAGGTGTTAAGGCATCCGAGTTATATTTAGCAAACGTAGTACCAAATTCTGTAAATAATCCAAAACCGTCTGAGAAGAAATAACGCATACCAAGGTGTCCGCCAAAATTCTTTAAGCTTAAGCTGATCCCAGGATATACATCAAAGTTGTCACTAATGTTAATTACATTACCTAAGTTAGCATTAAAACGTGCTTTTAAATCTATTCTATCTTCAAAATCTGCGTTTAAACCATTGTTTAAATTAAGTGCATAACCACCAACTATTCCAACCGAAATGTTTTCGCCTAAACCATAATCGTATGTAATTACAATTCCGTTTACGTTGTCTTGAAAGTTTGCACCAATTTGTAATTTTTGGTCGCCTTTACCGCTAAAAGTTTGAGCAGTTACTAGACTTGTAATTAAACAAGCAAGTATTAATAATCCTTTTTTCATTTTTAAGATTTAGTTAAATATTTATTTGTGTTTGTAATGGCTTGTTGGTTTTTCCAATCTATCCATTTTTGACCTTTAATTCTGCGCATAACATTATCTATGCTTCGCATAATAAATACGTTATATATAGCCTTTCCTAAGTTTTTTGGGTTTCGTGCTATAGCGCGTAAACTCATAGAAAAACCAGGTGTTAAATAGCGCATGTAGTGCCAATAACCTTCTGGCATGTATAAGACTTCACCATGATTTAAATTACAAACCCAACCTTTTGCATTTTTTAAGGCTGGCCATTTGTTAAAATCTGGATTAGCAAAATCTATATCTTCTCTTGTAATTAAAGAATGTGGTATTTTGTATAAGTGTTTATTCTGTTTCTGGTCAAATAAAATACACTGTTTTTTTCCTTCAAAATGAAAGTGAAAAATGTTAGCTAAATCTATGTCATAGTGCATAAACGTATAGCTATCGCGACCACCAAAAAATAGCATTGGTAAGCCTTTCATTAAACGTAATCCAAAATCAGGAAACTTAAAATCCTTTTGCAATTGCGGGACTTCTTTTAAAACATTCCACAGAAAAATACGATATTTTGTAGGTTCGCGTTTAAGCAAATCTACATATTCGCTCATTTTCATTTTTGCATGGGGCTCATTAAACCCATCTTTATAATCTACTGGTCTATCATCATAAAGAGGTACAGTTTTGTCTCCAGCAATCTCTTTAATGTAATCTAAACTCCATTTAGAATAAGCAGGCCAATCTGAAATAAACTCTTCTATAACCACTGGTTTTTGTGGTTTGAAGTAGTTTTTTATAAAGTCTTCTTTGGTTATCGTTTTAACCCTTGGTATGTCTTGAAGATTTAATTTCAAAAATTAAAAATTTAGAGAGCAAAGTTAATAAAACGTTACCAAATAATAACTAGGCTATAGTTATAGCTTAGTTAAAATTATATCTAAGACCAAATAAAACATTGCTTGGCGGCATTGGCACAAAACCAGCTTCTATATAATCAGCATTAAAAATATTACTTGCAGTTGCGGTAAGCGTAAATTGTTTTAATCTAGCTTCTAAAGATGCATCCCATACGTTATAGCTGTCTCCTGTAGTACGTTCTGCATGTTTGTAAACGATATTTTGAGTGATGTTTTTGAATAACTGTGTGCTTAAACGCGATGTAAAATGATGTTTTAAGGTGTTTAAAGAATAACGCGATAAATCTTTATTTTGATCTAAAATGTTATCTTCCATAAAGTTATAACCTACAGCAAAAGTTTGCTTGTAATTATTTAAGCTGAAATGATATTGCGCATCAACCTCAAATCCTTTTGTGTTTACTTCTGCAATGTTCGTAGCCTCAAAAAATGAAATTGAAGTATTTGGTCTTATGTAATCAATTAAGTTTTTAGCATCTCTATTATAAACTGCTGCAGATACTGAAAATTTAGGCGACAAATATTTAAGTCCTATTTCTTGAGAAAAAGCTTCTTCTACTTCTAAATTTTCGTTACCAAGAGTACTTGGGTCACTATAATATAAGTCTGTATATGTTGGTATTCTGTAAGTATAACCAATGTTTCCATAGACTTTTAAGTTATTATTTAAACGGTAACCAAGATCTAATCCAGGAAATGCATAAAACTTAAAATCTGAAAAATAAGTTACAGCAACACCAGGTGTAATATCTAGATTTTCATCTAATAATTTAAATCTATGTTCTAAAAATAAGGTAGACATAAAACGCTGTCTGTTACCTAAATTATTACTTCTTAAATAGACCTTAGATAAATCTACACCAAAACCTGTTACACCTAAACTTGATGTGTAAGAGGCATTGACTTCAGTTCCTATTTTATCAGAGATATGAAGATTTCTGTAGACTGTTGGATTGTTACGTATGTAAATGTATTCATCTTGATTACGCTTCCAATATACACGTGGTTTTATGGTTAGATTTTCGGTTTTAAATTGTGTTGAAAATGCTAATAAACTATTCTGTGTTTCTTCGTATTGATCTATTGCACTTTCGCGAGCGTAAAAACCGTTAGCACCAAATTTTCGCTCTTGAAACGTAGCAATCATTTCAATTGCTTTTTTCTTCTTATTAAAAACACTTTTTACAAAATAATTGCTGTTATCGTAATCTGTGTTATAACGATAACCTTCAGAAGTCATTTTATCTATGTGTACAATGTGTGACGAGTTTTCTAAATCTGCACCAACCGTTACACCTGCATTTAATTGTCCAAAACTACCTGCTTCTAATTTTGCAGATACCGTATTTTTTAAACTATTTTTAGTTACAATATTTATAGCGCCAGTAAAAGCGTTTTGTCCAAAAACACGTGCTGCTGGACCTTTAATAATCTCTATACGTTCTATAACTTCTAACGGTAAAGCGGCATTCATGGTGTGATGTCCTGTTTGCGCATCGTCCATTTTTATACCATCAATAAGCAGTAAAGTTTGGTCAAATCCGCCACCACGAATATGTAAATCTGCTTGGCTACCAGCAGTACCACGACGTCTTATATCTACGCCTGCAAATTGTTGTAATACATCGGCAACATTGGTAGCCGCACTATTTTTTATATCTGAAGAAGAAACTACAGTGATAGTTCTTGAATTTTCTTTAAACGGTAAATCTATTCTAGTAGAAGAGATAACAACCGAGTCTAATTGTTGTTCTTTTTGTAAATCTTGCGCTTGTAAACTTGTTGTTAAAACGCTTAGCCCGATAAAAAAACGAGTCAATTTCATAATAAATTTTTTATGTGATTTTTGAAGTTGCAAAATTCGTAACTTTCCGGATTAGTAAACTAGTCCAGTTTTAAAACAATGAATAGTCCGGTTGAAGACATATTAAAATCATTAATACATTTTGAAAAGTCTACGACAACTTCAATTTATATTCAGATAGCACAACAGTTAATAAATGCTATACAACGTGGATATTTACCTGAAGGAACTGCGTTACTAGGTACTAGAAAATTTAGCGAACTATTTTCAATTAATCGTAATACTGCTGTTGCTGTTTATGACGAATTAGCTTCTCAAGGTTGGGTTAATATTGTAGCTAATAAAGGCACATTTGTATTAATGCCAGAGAAAAAAACAGTGGCGATAAAAGGAGTAACCCAAGGTTTGGATAAAATTAAAGACTATCCAAAAATTGCAGGATTTCCGTTTCAATCGTCTTTCAATTTGGCATCTACAGAAGAGTTTTCGATACAAAAATATGTGATTAACGATGGGCAACCCGATTTAAGATTGCATCCAACACATCAATTTTCGCGTTGGTATAGTGCCTCAATGAAACGACCTGCTTTAATTTCAAAATGGAATCAAACACAAGAGCAATCCTACACTGTGTTTACTAAAGAGCTTTGCAATTATCTAAATGCGACGCGAGGTTTTTATATTAAACCTGAAAATATTTTAAGCACGCGTAGTACAGAAATGAGTTTGTATATGGCCTCAAGACTACTAATTAAGAAAAATGATGTGGTATTGGTAGGAGATTTAAGTCATTATAAATCTAATATGATTTTTCAGCAAGCAGGCGCAAACATTAAAACTATACCTGTTGACCAAAACGGGATTGACGTCAATTTTATAGAAAAACATTTTACCAAAAACAGTATTCGCTGCGTGTATGTTTGTGCGCATAGACAATACCCAACAACGGTAACATTGTCTGCCGAAAGGCGATTAAAATTATTACAACTAGCTAAAGCCTATAATTTTGCTATAATTGAAGATGATTTTGATTACGATTTTCAGTTTGATGGCTCTGCAATGGTACCTATGGCAAGTGCAGATGCACATGGCGTTGTTATTTATTTAGGGCGATTAGGGCAGTCATTTTTTCCTAGTTTTCAAATAGGGTTTGTTATTGCGCCTCAAAATATTATTAATGAAGCAAATAATTACTTGCAGATATTAGACAGGCAAGGCGATTTGATTCAAAAACAAATGTTAACCGAACTTATTAAAGAAGGTGAAATACATCGGTTAGTCAAAAAAAATATTACCATTTATAAGCAACGTAGAGATTATTTGTCCAAATGTTTAACAGCTCATTTTAAAGACGAAGCTACTTGGAAAATCCCTGATGGCGGATTAGCAATATGGTTAGAATTTAATACTAAGATTTCTCTATTTCAATTAGCTGAAAAAGCAAAAACATACAATTTGTTTTTACCAAAAACCATTTTATATCAAAACAAAGCTATTTGCGCTATAAGATTAGGTTTTGGACATTTAAATGAAGAAGAAATTGAAACCGTAGTTGAGGTTTTGAAGCAGTCTTTTGATGCGGTTAAAGTTTAGTTATTCATAAACAAATTCACCTTTTTCACGATATGCATCTTTGTTCATCCATTTAAAATCACCAGTTTCGGTAGCGTCTAATAAGTCAGCATCAAGAGCATCAGCTAGATGTAAACCAATATCAAAAGCTTCTTTTTCTTGATATACCGTTGTAGCTTCAATTTTATTTTTAGTGTTGTAAAATAGATTAATTGCGTATTTACTTTCAGAAATATTTGCAGAAGCAGAAGATACCCAAACTGTGGTTTTAAATGTCGCTGCAAAAACAGAAACGTAGTCAATGTCTGGTATTGGCTGCCATTTACCAATCTTAAAACCAAGAATTGAAAACACTTTTCTGTAGGTTTTTGATTCTAAATCTATCTCTGTGCCTTCAGTTTTTAATAATAAGTAGCTAAAAGCTAAAGGAACGATTGTGGCTATATTTCCTGATGTAACTAAGTTAAATATTGTAAAAACTATATTTGCAACGCCTAAAATAGTTCGCCATAATGGTACTTTTTCTATATAACTAATGATGTATTTATTCATTTATTTTATATCAAATTCAGTTTTACAATCATCACATCTATACTTATCCTTAGCATAAAAGGGAAGTGTTCCAAATAAAAAGCCAACCATAAAAGAAAAAAACGATTTAAAATCTTTGATAGTAGAAAACATAGCTACTTTGCTGCTGTTACAATTAGGACAGTGTATAGCGTTACCATCATCATCTACCGAGTATTTATTGATAGTTTCTAAAATATGTTGCGCTCTTAAGGCATCTTTTGCTAATACTTTTAGTTTAACGCCTCCAATAGCATTGCTTACTAAAGGATCTGTATCTATGGTCAAATGGTCACTTAAAAATACTTCAATACCTTCAGATTCTAAACGACCTTTTATAATCTGCGCTTCTGCAGAATACTGAAATTTAGCTATGGTTTTAAAGGTTGGTGACATTTTTTATTATCTATATTAATTAGTAGATAAAAGGATTAAAGTGTTACAAGTTAATATAATTCGGTTAAACTTTAACATTCTTCAAATTAAAAAGCAAACTCAAATTCAAACATTTTATTTAATTTTACACATATGTTTGCATTAGTAGATTGTAATAATTTTTATGCCTCTTGTGAGCGGGTTTTTAATCCAAATCTGCAAGGAAAACCTGTTGCTATACTTAGTAATAATGATGGTTGTGTGATTTCGCGTAGTGATGAGGCTAAAGTTTTAGGTTTGCCTATGGGCGCGCCAATTTTTAAATGGGAATGCTTCTGCAAGACAAATAACATACACGTACTTTCATCTAATTATCCGCTATACGGAGACATGAGCAGTCGTGTCATGTCTATACTAAAACAGTTTACACCAGATGTTGAGGTGTATAGTATAGACGAGTCTTTTTTACAATTCAAAGGATTTGAAAATTACGATTTAGACGATTATGGGCAGCAAATAAGACAACGCGTTTTAAAATGGACAGGCATACCAACCTGTGTAGGCATAGCAACCACAAAAGGATTAAGTAAAGTAGCCAACAAAATAGCAAGAAAATTTCCTAAACAGACTAAAGGCACTTACGTTATAGACACAGAAGATAAACGTATAAAAGCATTAAAATGGCTAAAAATTGAAGACGTTTGGGGCGTAGGAAGACAACTATCAAAACGATTAAAAGCCAAAGGTTGTAAAACAGCTTTAGATTTTGCTAATCTACCAGAAGATTGGGTAAAAGCCAATTTTTCTGTAGTAGAAGCACGATTACACCGAGATTTAAACGGTATACCAACATTAACTTTAGAAGAAAACAATCAAGATAAAAAAGTAATAGCTACAACTCGAAGCTTTGATTATACGTATTCCGATTTAAGTTATATAAAAGAACGCGTAGCCACCTTTGCTGTAACCTGTGCCGAAAAATTGCGTAAACAAAACTCTAGCTGTTATACCATTATTGTATTTTTAAAAAGTAATAAACACAAAAAAGAACAAGCTCAACATTCAGAAAGTAGAGCAGTACATTTACCGTATGCAACCAATTCATCTTTAATAATTAGTAATACTGCGGTTAATGCAGTAACCAAAATTTTTAAAAAAGGAATAGAATATAAAAAAGCAGGCGTAATGATAACAGGTTTTGTACCCACAAACAATTATCAGCTTGATATTTTCGAAAAAGAAAACCCGAAGCATCAACCGCTAATGCAAACAATAGATCAAATAAATTTAAAATATCACACAAATAAAATTAAATTAGCAAGTCAAGACCTAGAACGTACCTGGAAGATGCGTCAAGAACGATTATCGCCTAGGTATACAACCAATATAAACGATATTATAAAAGTTAAATAACCATTATAATTAAAAAACATAACATATAATTTGGGCGTTACCCTATTGGGTCGGGCTTTTCGCAGTCGCGCTTTGCAAGGCGCTCCAACAATGCTACAATCCCTAACGCAACTATTTGCTAACAAAAAGACTTAACTATGATCAAGCACAAATCAGGAAGTTTAACCTTTTACATACCAGATGCAACAGCACAATCCAGAGCTCATTTTTTTGATGCAGGTATTTCGGCAGGATTTCCATCACCAGCAGAAGATTTTAAAGAAGAACGTCTATCATTAGACGAGACGTTAGTAAAAAACAAAGAAGCTACTTTTTATGCACGTGTAAGCGGTCAGTCTATGATAGGTGCCGGATTAGACGATAATGATTTGTTAGTTATAGACCGTAGTTTAGAGCCAGCAAACAATAAAATAGCAGTTTGTTTTTTAGATGGCGAGTTTACAGTAAAACGTCTACGGGTAGAAAAAGAAGAAGTTTGGTTACAACCAGAAAACCCAAATTATCCTATCATTAAGATCACAGAAGACAATAATTTTTTAATTTGGGGTATTGTTACCAACGTTATTAAAAAAGTATAAATTAAAAAACGCGAAGCATTTGCTTCGCGTTTTTTAATTGTAAAAGTAATGTTTTATTAATCTGCTAAAACAATTACTTTGTTATCTTTCATTTCGATTGTACCAGAACTTATTTTTAGTAAAGTAGTGTTTTTATCGCCTTTAGTAAAACGATCTTGAACAGCTTCATCTAACTCTATATTACCAGTAATTTTAACGTTACCTTCTTTTAATATAGAGACAACAGGAGCGTGATTGTTTAACATTTCAAAATCTCCATTTACACCAGGTACAACAACGCTGGTTACTTCTTCGCTAAATAAAGTAGCTTCTGGTGATACAATTTCTAAATACATATTTTTTTTATTGAGTATTGAGTATTGAGTATTGAGTAATTAGAAGTTCTCACTACTAATATCTTATATCTCATTACTAGTTTACGCTTCAGCTAACATTTTTTCTCCAGCTTCTATAGCTTCTTCAATTGTTCCTTTAAGGTTAAACGCTGCTTCTGGTAAGTGATCTAATTCACCATCCATAATCATGTTAAATCCTTTAATAGTATCTTTAATGTCTACTAATACTCCAGGAATACCAGTAAATTGCTCTGCTACGTGGAAAGGTTGAGATAGGAAACGTTGTACACGACGTGCTCTACCTACAGCCATTTTATCTTCTTCAGATAATTCTTCCATACCAAGGATAGCAATAATGTCTTGTAATTCTTTATAACGTTGTAATAACTCTTTAACTCTTTGTGCACAAGCGTAGTGATCGTTTCCTAAGATATCTGCAGTTAAAATTCTTGAAGTAGAATCTAATGGATCTACCGCAGGATAAATACCTAACTCGGCAATTTTACGAGATAATACTGTAGTTGCATCTAAGTGAGCAAACGTAGTTGCTGGTGCTGGATCCGTTAAATCATCCGCAGGTACGTAAACCGCTTGTACAGATGTAATAGATCCTTTTTTAGTAGATGTAATACGCTCTTGCATTGCACCCATTTCTGTAGCTAATGTTGGTTGGTAACCTACCGCAGAAGGCATACGTCCTAAAAGTGCAGATACCTCAGATCCTGCTTGTGTAAAACGGAAGATGTTATCTACGAAGAAAAGTACGTCTTTTCCTTGTCCATCTCCAGCGCCATCACGGAAGTATTCTGCTATTGTTAAACCAGATAAGGCAACACGCGCACGTGCTCCTGGTGGTTCGTTCATTTGTCCAAAAACGAAAGTTGCTTTAGAGTCTTTCATAGCTGCTTTATCAACTTTTTGAAGATCCCATCCGCCTTCTTCCATAGAGTGCATAAAGTCGTCACCATACTTAATAATTCCCGACTCTAACATCTCTCTTAAAAGGTCATTTCCTTCACGAGTTCTTTCTCCAACTCCAGCAAATACTGAAAGTCCACCGTGACCCTTTGCAATGTTATTAATTAACTCCTGGATTAATACTGTTTTACCTACTCCGGCACCACCAAATAATCCAATTTTACCTCCTTTTGCATAAGGCTCAATTAAGTCAATTACTTTAATACCTGTAAATAAAACTTCAGTAGAAGTAGATAAGTCTTCAAATTTTGGTGCTTGACGGTGAATTGGTAAACCAGCTTCTCCTGCTTTAGGTAAGTCTCCTAAACCATCAATAGCATCTCCAATAACGTTAAATAAACGTCCGTAAACATCACCACCAATTGGCATTTGGATAGGAGCGCCAGTTGCAACAACTTCTGTTCCTCTACTTAAACCATCTGATGAGTCCATAGCAATAGTACGTACTGTATCTTCACCAATGTGAGATTGTACTTCTAATATTAGCTTAGAACCGTCAGCTTTATTAATTTCTAATGAATCGTAAATTTTTGGAAGTTCTGTGCCTGCTCCGAATTCTACATCGATAACTGGACCAACTATTTGTGCAACTTTACCTGTAACTTTTGACATTACTTATCTGTTTAATATTATGGTATTTAATTGAATGAAAACTATTTCTGTTTTCGCGTGCAAAGATAGGTGTTTTTATTTAAAATAAAAGGTCTTTTTTCTTATTTTGAATATAAAAAAACACCTTCATACAGAAGGTGTTTTATAAATTTAAATTTTGCTGCTAATTTAGTTTAATCCAGCAGAATATGTTGTATTGTAGTTACCTATATTTACTAGGTTTCCTGAAGCTTCAAAGTTAGAGCCATATGTGGCATCTATAGCTTTTAAGAATTCGTTTGCAATTAAAGCGTAACCTCTAGAGTTTGGATGAACACCATCTAAAGAAAATGCACCACCAGTAACTAAACTTGCTGTTAATAAATAATCTCCTGAAGAAACACCTCCATTAGCTAATTGATTTAATAAGGTATTAGCGTCAACAAATGCTAAACCTGCGTTATTAGCAGCGTTTTCTATTGTCGAATTAAATGCAGCAGTAGCAGATGCTATTTCTGATTGTTCTGAAGGAATTAAAACCCATTTGTCATCTAAAGGTTTAGTAATACCTTCAGCAGAGAATTGTCCAGCTAGTGCTGGCGGTAATCCTTGCGCTACTAATCCAGCAGCATAATCCGTGTTAACAGTTCCTATTACACTACTACTTGGTAAAACAAATAAATCTGCAGCTGTTGCTTGTCTTGTTTGACCATAAGTATTTCCTAAAAGGTTTGCTACTAAAGGAGCTGCTTGAGGAGGAAGACCAAATTGACCTATAAATGCAGGAAAAGTTGGGCTAGCCATAAGAGCTCCAGTTATTTGAGCAGAAATATCTGTTAAGCTTTCGTCTTTAATTACTACAGGGCTATTCTCTGATTGAGAAAAAACTATAGCTCTTTCAGACTCTCCTAAAGCATCATATATTTGATTAATTGCTCCAAAAATTGAGTTTAACGTTGGTATTTGCGGACCAAAATCAGGATTATCAGGACTTAAAGGGTTGTAAGGTACTGTTGTGAAATGAGGTATTGATGTAACATCTGGAATGTTTGCAATTACACCTTGAGAACCTCCAGAAGTTAAGGTTGTCACTAAAGTGTTATATGCAATATCAAATGTTGTTTGATCAGTAATAGGATCATAGTTTTCTGCCATAGTATCACTTTCTCCACCAGATAAAGCATAACCTAAAACATCATTGTTTCCTATCCATAAAGAAAAGAACGTTGGTGATTGTGCCATAGCATCTGCAATAACAGATGTTGTAGGAGAACTTGCCATTCTTACAAAATAAGGATTTGCAGTTGCAGGTGTTGCAAATAAACCGTTTAAATCACCATAACCTGGAGCTAATAAATGAAAACTTTTTGCGCCTGGAACACCCATATTGTTAAATGGTCCAGTTGGATTATTTAAAACAATATCTGTTGTAGTTTGAGCCATAGGGTTTAAGTTTGTAATAGAAGTTGGACCACTACCATCAAAAACCAATCTTGGACCAAAACCAGGAAGTTGACTACCGTTAATTAATAACCCACCAGTATTATCATTTGTTAGTGGTTGGTTAAAGTTACCGCCACCAACTAAAGAGAATTGACCAGATAATATATTAGGCATTGAGTTTTCTTGAGATATTCTATATAAAGCATTGTCTGCAAAACCAGCAGTAAGCGAGTTACCTAAAGAAACGTATGTTGAAAAATTTGCATCTCCAGCTGTTAATTCTGGAAGAGGTCCAGATACATCATCTGAGCTACTATCGTCATCACTACAAGCTGTAAATCCTAATAATACAGCAAGTAACCATATATATTTTACTTTCATAATATTCTTTTTCATGTTATTATAAGTTGTTAATTGTCCAAGATACATAGTACATTGAACCTATATTACCAGTACCAAATGCTGTAAAGTACTCATCACCTAATAGGTTTGTTGCTCCAGCCTTAAATGTAGATTTTAAACTTGGAACTCTGTAGTTGATTTGTGCATCAATTGTGTGGTATGCAGGTACTTCTCCATCACCAAACGACGCTTCCCAGAAGTAAGCATCACTCCATCTCCAAGCAAGGTTAAATCCAAAGTTTTTAAATAACTCTGTATTACCAAATGTTGCTTTTACTTTATGTTCTGGAGTATTGAAGTTTGTTCTAAAATCTGGATTATTTTCTTGATCAAAATCTAATTTTGCGTATGTATAGTTAAATCCTAAATCAAAATCATTTAAGACTTTAGTTGTTACACCTAATGCAGTTCCGTAAGAATTTACGTTAGCATCAGAGTTAGTGTATGTTTGATAAGCTTGATAATCTCCATTTTGAATAGCTAATAAAGATAAAGAGTTATCTCCAACTGTTCCGTAGAAAGGAGCGATTACAGTTTCATTAGCTAAGAAATCTTTGTAAGAGTTATAGTATGCACTAACGTCTACTATAAACTTATCTAATTTACCTCTGTACCCAACTTCAAAAGAAGTTACTTGTTCTGGTTTAGCAAAGTTAGAATTTGCTACTCTTAAATCTGCAGGGTTTGTTGATTCTGCAAAATCTTGTACAGAGTTAGCTAAGTATGAATTTGTATAAGCACTTTGTCCAGAGAAGTCTATAGTTGCAGAGTTTGTAAAAGCTTGACCTGCAGGACTTACATTGTAAGTGTCTACATATCTTTCTGGGTTATCTAAAGCACCACCAACTAATACAGCTCTTCCTACATCTAAACCAATGTATAAGTCTTGAGTAGTAGGGTTTCTAAATCCTGTTTGAACTGAAGCACGGAAGTTATGATCTTTGTTAACTGTAAATCCTAAAGATAATCTAGGAGAAAAGAAACCGTCAAATAATTCTGATTTGTCATAACGAACAGAACCTGTTGCTTTTAATTCTACATTTTCACTTAAGTCGAAGTTTTTTTGGATTTGAGTATAAAAACCAACTTCAGAATAATCTATAGGACCATCATTATCTGTATAAATAGTTCCAAAAGAGTTTAATTTATACTTTCTATAAGATCCACCTATTTGAATTTCAGCAAAATCAATCATGTCACTAAAGTTATAATTAGCATCTGCATGATAGATTTTAGAATTATCTTGAAATTTAGATCCAGTACTTAAATCAGGATCTCTTGTAACTTTGTTAAACGCATTTTGAAATTCTGGTGTTCCTGGTAAATATCTTCCTGTATCTGCAGCAGCTCTTGCAGCGTCATGCTTTTGCTGTTCTGATAGGCCTAAAGGGTTACCACTTAACTCTATACCTGCAAAGGTTGCAATGTAATCTCCAAACCAATCTTCGTCACTCTTCCATGATCTATTAATATTGATTCCTGTAAAAACCATATCGTAAGAATCTCCAGCTTTATCTTCTGTTACATAACCTCTTACAAAGAAGTTTTTATCTCTAATTTCTAATTTATGTTGTTGTAAAAAGAAATTATTGAGATTGTATCTATTTGCACCTTGGTAAATAGTGTTACCAGAACCAACTTTTCCTACATAAGCAATTTCAAAATCACTATCTGTAAACGGTCTAAAATATAATCCCCAATCTGCTTTTATACTTTCAGCATTATAGTTAGTTAGATCTCTTTCATTATAACCAGTTCTACTTACTGTTACATCAGGAATAATACCTAAACCTGAAGCAGATCTAATGTTTGTAGATACCTCGTCCCCATAAACGTTAATACCATCATAGTCATAGTCTGATCTTGTTAAGCCTCTATTTAATTTATCTTTTTCGTTAGTTGCAGCCCAATCAGTTCCTTTTAAGTAACCAAAATTAACTTTTACAGCGAATTTATTTGAGAACTTGTGAGCCATTCTTATACTTAAATCAGTATATGGGTTGTCTCCAGCAGCTTCTTGAGAGGTAATTCCTCTTTTAAATGAAGCGCTTATACCTGTATGGTCAAATGGGTTTTTACTTCTCATAAATAAAATACCATTAAATGCATTTGCACCATACAATGCTGAAGAAGCACCTGGTAAAAGTTCTACACTTAAAACATCTGTTTCTGTCATACCTACTAAATTTCCAATAGGGAAGTTAAGTGCAGGTGCAGAATTGTCCATACCATCTACTAATTGCATAAATCTTGTATTAGCAAAAGTTGCAAAACCACGAGTGTTTACAGATTTAAAAGTCAAACTATTAGTGTTAACATCAACACCTTTAAGGTTTTCTAACCCATCATAAAAATCTACAGAAGCAGTGTTTTTAATTTCTTTTAAACCGAATCTCTCTACCGTTACAGGAGATTCAAAAATACGTTCTGGTGTACGAGACGCAGAAATAACAACTTCATCTAAAGATGTTCCTTCTGTTAACACGATGTCTACTTTTTGATTGTTAGAGGTAATTTCGGTTGTTTGACTTGTAAAACCAACACTACTTACTTGTATACTAAAAGGTGGTGTTTGGTTTGTGTTTAAAGTAAAATTTCCGTCAAAGTCTGTTACTGTTCCTTCTGAAGTTCCGAGGATAATAACATTAGCACTAGGTATAGGTTGTTTACTTACATCATCTACAACTGTACCTGTTATTGTTGTTTGCGCAAAAGTAATGGCGCAAAAGAACAACATTGCAATTTTAAGGGTTGTCTTCATTTTTTAGATTTAGTTTAATTATTGTAGCAATATACGTTTTTTAACTAAATCTTAAAAAAAAGTGAAAGAAAATTATGCGTGCATAATAAGTTTTTGCGAAAAAAAATAGCTTCAAAATCTATTATTCGTAAAAATCACCAGGGATTATTGAATATTTTAAGATTTTGAAGCTAGTGTTAACAATTCAGTTTTTATTCTACAGTAACTGATTTTGCTAAGTTTCTTGGTTGATCAACATTTTTACCCAACATCACAGCAATATGATAAGATAAAAGTTGTAATGGTATTGTTGTTAATAAAGGAGTTAAAGATTCGATAGTTTCTGGAACTTCAATGACATGATCTGCCAATTCTTTTACGTCTTGGTCACCTTTAGTTACAATTCCTATTATCTTACCCGACCTTGATTTTATCTCTTGGATATTGCTTACTACTTTTTCGTAATGACCTTTTTTTGTTGCAATTACAAATACAGGCATTTGATCATCAATTAATGCAATTGGTCCGTGTTTCATTTCTGCAGCAGGATAACCTTCAGCGTGTATATAAGAAATCTCTTTTAGCTTTAATGCGCCTTCTAAAGCAACTGGGAAGTTAAATCCTCTACCAAGGTATAAGCAGTTTTTTGCGTCTTTATAGGTTTCTGCTACTATTTTTATATGGTCGTCAGATTTTAAAGCTTCAGCTACTTTATTAGGTATCAATTCTAATTCTACTAAATGTTTTTGAAATTCAGAATTAGATAAATTTCCATTAGATTTAGCTAATTTTAAAGCTATAAGCGTTAGTACTGTAATTTGAGTTGTAAATGCTTTTGTTGAAGCAACACCAATTTCTGGTCCTGCATGAGTATAAGCACCTGCGTGTGTTTCTCTAGCTATAGAAGAGCCAACAACATTGCAGACACCAAATACAAAAGCACCTTTTTCTTTAGCTAATTTTATTGCTGCAAGTGTATCTGCGGTTTCACCAGATTGAGATATTGCAATAACGACATCTTTTTCTGTTATAACAGGATTACGGTATCTAAATTCGGAAGCGTATTCTACTTCTACAGGTATTCTAGCTAAGTCTTCAAATATATATTCTGCAACTAATCCAGCATGCCAAGAGGTACCACATGCGACGATAATAATTCTATTTGCATTTAAGAACTTTTCTAGATTATCATCAACACCAGCCATTTTTATAATACTATCATTGACTCTTAATCTTCCTCTGTACGTGTCTTTAATTGCATTAGGTTGTTCGTGGATTTCTTTTAACATGAAATGCTCATAACCACCTTTTTCAATTTGTTCAAGGTTGATTTTTAACTCTTGAATGTAAGGATCTACTAAAGAATCGTTTTTGATTTTTCTTATTTTAACTCCTTTTTTAAGTCTTACAATAGCCATTTCTTCATCTTCTAAATAAATAGCTTTTTTGGTATATTCTAAAAAAGGTGATGCGTCACTTGCTATAAAAAACTCTTCTTCTCCAACTCCTATAGCTAATGGACTTCCTAATTTAGCTACGACTATTTCGTCTGGTTTATTTTTGTCAAAAACAGCAATAGCATATGCTCCTACAACTTGGTTTAGTGCAATTTGTACTGCTTTTCCTAATTTAACTTTTTCGTTTTTCTTAACGTCTTCAATTAGGTTTATTAAAACTTCGGTATCTGTATCTGATTTGAAAGTGTAGCCACGTTTGATTAACTCTTTTTTTATAGACTCATAGTTTTCAATAATTCCATTATGAATTATTACTAAATCACCAGAGTTAGAATAATGTGGATGAGAATTTACATCGTTTGGTACACCATGAGTAGCCCAACGAGTATGACCTATTCCTACAGAACCATTTTTTGAAATTTCTGAATTAACTTTTTCTTCTAAATCAGCAACTTTACCTTTTGTTTTTGATAATTTAAGTTCAGATCCATCGTAAAGAGCTATACCGGCACTATCGTAACCTCTATATTCTAGTCTTTTTAAGCCTTCCATTACTATAGGATAAGCTTCTTTTTTTCCTATGTAGCCTACAATTCCACACATAATTTTTAGTTTTCGGTTTCTGTGTAATAAATTTCAAAAGTAGCTCTGTTTTCTTCAGCAACTGATTCTTTACTTCCATAAAGTACAGTACCTTTAGGAGAGATAGTTGAACTTGAAGGAACAAAATTTATCATATCTTCTTCAGTTGTGTTTATTATTCTTGAAGTGGATATGTTGTTTACGTTAGTTGAAACAAATATTCCTAAATCTAAATTTGTCGAGTCGCTTATAAGAATATTTTTAACATGCTCTGTTAATCTAAACTTGTATCTAATACCGTTTTCATCTTCGTCTCTTTCTAAACGTGGCGCATAAATAATTTTTGAGTTTATTGGGTTTAAAAAATTGCTTGAAGCATCAAAATAATAATCTATGATAGGTACATTGTTTTTTAAATCGTAAAGTATTACTCTTTCTGATTCAACATCATTAGGACTACTTTGGTTATTAACAAGATCTTGATTTACGTAAAAAATTAAGTCTGCCTCATTAATTAACCATTTTTCATTTTTTTCTTTAAAATATTCTAAAGCAGGAACATCACTTCCAGATTCATCTTGAACTGTACCTTCAAATAGTTTTATAACAGAAAAATTTCCATTCATACCTTTTAAGTACAAATTGTCATCACCTAAAGTAGCGTCACCATCTGTAGGCGTGGTATATAAATTATTAAAGTTGTTAGCTTTAATTCCTGTAAAGTCTAAAGTGTATTGGCCTGTTAATAATTCTTCTTGGTCAACATCATCTTCATCGTAATAGGTATATTCTAAAGTTATATTAGCATTGGCATCACTTAAATTAAGCATAGCCATACTGCCGTCTCCAGTATTATCTTCTACTTTAAAAATTAGTCCTCTAAAGTAATTATAAAAACTACTATTGTTTGAAAGTTCTTCGCTGTCTTGATAAGGAAAAAATAAATTTTCCCAATCGCTTAAATTAATGATGTTTGCGTTGCTATCATTAAAAAGATCTACATAAATTCCAGGAGCTAAAACCTCTGTTTCATCATCTTCGTTAGTAATACTGTGAGTAGAATTACTAATTGAAAAATCGTTGTTTTCATAAAGTAACTCTAGTGTTTGTGAATTTACATCTATAGTTTCAAATATGTTTGAGTAATAAAGCTGTTGGTCTTCAAAATCTGAAGCAGGATCTAAGTCTCTTAACAGGTAATTGCTTCTATAAATAGAAAGTTTAAATGTTGCAGATTGATTACCAAAAACAGAATCTAATGTATATGTAGAAACTCCATTATCATCTGTACTTTCTATTTCAGAATAATATGGTATGTAAAGTTTTACAGATTGAAGTGTTGGGTTTACACCAAAATCTGGGGATAAGTTTGTTGGTAAAACTTGAGTTATAATACTTGCTTCTGTAGCTCCGTAAGGTTGCATATCGTCATGATATACACCTAAAAGATTGTTTGGTAATCCGTTTGTTTGAATTGGATTACTTTTTTTAGTATAAGAAACAAAAGGGAAAACTTTACGATTGGTTTCAAAGTTTTGTACGCCTCTTATATCGCTATCAACATTTAAGTAATCTCTGTCGCAACCTACAGTGACTAAAGCGATTAAACCTAATATAGCTAGTGGTTGAAAGGCTTTACTTATATATTTTTTCATTAATTTTTATGCTTTTATTAGCTTAAAACGTCATTATTGTAAAAATTAGTGTAAGCTTCACTAAATTCATCTTTCGGTTGGTAATCTAAGACAGGTTTTTTAGAATCTTTTAAATGTTTTGTTAAATCTTCAGGAATATCTTCAGAACCAACTATTAAAGCGTCAGATTGGTCTATTGCAACCTTCATTAGATTTGAATATGTAGGATTTTCTAAAACCTTAATCTGGTCTTCTTCTATACCATCAAATTTTATTTTATTAATTAGATCTTTATTTAACGTCTCGTCAAAGCTTTGACTGTAAACAGATGTTACAATTTTACTTTGATTAAACAAAGGTTCGTCTTTATAAAACTGTTTTAAGTATAATGGTAATAGAGATGCTAGCCAACCATGTACATGAATGATATCTGGTGACCAATTTAATTTTTTTACAGTTTCAATTACTCCTTTTGCAAAGAAAATAGCGCGTTCGTCATTATCTTCAAAAAGGTTACCGTTTTCATCTGTAAATGTTGCTTTTCTTTTAAAGTATTCGTCATTATCGATAAAATATACCTGAATTCTTTCTTTAGGTATAGATGCAACTTTAATAATTAAAGGCATATCTAAATCGTTAATAACAAGGTTTATTCCAGATAAGCGTATTACTTCATGTAATTGGTGTCTTCTTTCATTTATATTGCCATATCTAGGCATAAAAATTCTTATTTGCCCTCCTTGTTGATTCACCATTCTAGGTGTTTCAAACGACATTGACGAAATTTCAGTTTCTGGTAAATAAGGCACCACTTCAGATGATACATATAATATCCTCTTATCTTTCATAAATTACTAGCTTTTTAGAATTAAAATTAAAAAACACGCAAAAGTACAAAATTTTATGCAGATTGCCACTAAAAGATTAAGTTTGCATGCGTTAATTAAATAATAAACAATGATTGTTTTTAGAAAAAAAGACGAACTTAATGCTAAGATTTCCTCTTTAAAGGAAGAAAATACGACCGTTGGATTTGTACCAACTATGGGTGCATTACATCAAGGTCATTTAAGTTTAGTTGAAGAGGCTTTAGCTAATAATAATCTGGTTATAGTCAGTATTTTTGTAAATCCAATACAGTTTGATAACTCTGAAGATTTAAAAAAATATCCACGAAATTTACAACAAGACGTTGACTTGTTGAATACTTTATCTGACAAAATTATTGTTTATGCACCAACGGTAGAGGATATTTATGAAGGTGAAACTAAATCTAAAAAATTTAATTTTGATGGATTAGAACATCAAATGGAAGGTAAATTTAGAGATGGTCATTTTGATGGCGTAGGAACAATTGTAAAACTTTTGTTTGATATTGTAAAGCCTAATAATGCTTATTTTGGAGAAAAAGACTTTCAGCAATTAGCAATTATAAAAAAGCTAGTTTCAAAATATAATATACCTGTTAATATTGTAGGTTGTAAAATTAAACGAGACGCTAATGGTTTAGCGTTAAGTTCTCGTAACACAAGATTAAAACCAGAGCATAAGGTAGTAGCGCCTTTTATTTATAAGACATTAAAAGCTGCCAAAGAAAAGTTTGGCACAAAAAGTGCTAATAAAGTTGTAGAATGGGTTGAAAATCAGTTTGCTAATCACGAATTGTTAGAGTTGGAATATTTTACCATAGCAGACGAGGCAACCCTAAAAACAGTAAAACGTAAATCTAAAAACAAGCAATACAGAGCTTTTATTGCAGTATATGCAGGAAAAATTCGGCTAATTGACAATATAGCTTTAAATTAATTATCTTTGTCCCATGCAAATTCAAGTAGTAAAATCAAAAATTCATCGTGTAAAAGTAACAGGTGCAGACCTAAATTATATTGGAAGTATAACCATTGATGAAGATTTAATGGATGCAGCCAATATTATTCAAGGCGAAAAAGTACAAATTGTAAATAATAATAATGGTGCGCGTTTAGAGACTTATGCTATACCTGGTCCACGTAACTCTGGTGAAATAACACTTAACGGTGCAGCAGCACGATTAGTATCACCTGGTGATGTGTTAATTTTAATAACTTATGCTTTTATGGATATAGAAGAAGCTAAGGTATTTAAACCATCATTAGTATTTCCTGATGAAGCAACAAACCTTCTAAAATAGATGTCTAAAAGACCGATAATACAAGTTTTAAAAATAGTGCTCCCAATTTTATTGGGAGTTTTTTTAATCTGGTATTCTTTATCTAAAATATCAATCTCTGGCTTATTAGAATATTTTAAAAATGCCAATTATCTTTATATCTTTTTAGGTGTTATTTTTGGTTTATTAAGTCATTTATCAAGAGCTTACCGTTGGTTGTTTATGTTAGAGCCAATGGGTTATAAAGTAAAAATGGGTAATAGTATAATGGCAGTTTTTGCTGCGTATTTAATCAATTACACTATACCGCGAGCAGGTGAAGTTGCAAGAGCAACCGTCTTAACAAATTACGAAGGTGTGCCTTTTCAAAAAGGTTTTGGGACTATTGTTGCAGAGCGTGTTGCAGACTTTATAGTCATGCTATTAATAATAGGAGTTACGCTAATACTTCAATTTGAATTCATCTTTAATTTTTTTGCAGAAAAATTCAATCCAATCAAGCTTATAATTGCTTTTTCAGGATTAATAATTTTAGCGTTTCTTTTTATTCTTTATATCAAAAAAAGCAGCTCAAAAATAGCTTTAAAAATAAAAACCTTTGTTCAAGGTTTAATAGAAGGTGCGTTAAGTGTCTTTAAAATGAAAAAGAAATGGGCTTTTATCTTCCATACATTCTTTATTTGGGCAATGTATATTTCAATGTTTTATATAACAACATTTGCTATAAAGGATTTAGGGAGTGTTTCTATTGGAGCTGTTTTAATAGGTTTTATTTTAGCTACTTTTAGTATAGCAGCAACAAACGGTGGTATTGGATCATACCCAGAAGCAATTGTAATAGCTTTTACTTTATTTGGTTTACCTGAAGATCCAAGTCGTGCGTTTGGATGGATTATGTGGACATCCCAAACCCTATTAATATTTGTTTTAGGAGGACTATCTTTATTGTATCTTCCTTTTTTTAACCGAAACAAATAATTTGTACATTGCACTAAACTTAATCTATTAACCTTATGAAACGTTTTTTATTACTACTAATAACGTTAGTTTTAAGCAATACGCTAACAGCCCAAACCATTTATAAAGAAATAAACTCTGAAAAGTTAGGCGAATCTCGTCAACTAAAAATTCAAGTACCACGTAACTACGATACTTCAGATAAAAAATATCCTGTAGTTGTTGTTTTTGACGGCGATTATTTATTTGAAATCGTAGCAGGTAATGTAGATTATGCAGCCTATTGGGAAGATATGCCAGAAGCAATCGTAGTAGGAATAAATCAATATCAAAAACGTGATGCAGATTGCTATTATAGCGAGCAAAACTCGTTACCAATAGAGACTGGTGCTGCTTTTTTTGAGTTTGTAAGTATGGAGCTTATTCCGTTTATAGATAAAAATTTTCGTACAGAAAATTTTAAAGTAGCAGTCGGACATGGGCAAACAGCAAACTATATTAATTACTATTTGTTAAAAGGTGTTCCTTTATTTCAAGCGTATATTAGTTTAAGTCCAAGTTTGGCACCAGATATGAAAACATATCTAACAGAGAAAATGCCAAAATTAGAACAAAAAATATTCTATTATTTAGCAGCAGCAAACAATGATAAAGGTGATATTAAAGAAGAAACCGAAGCTTTAGCAAAAAGTATTTCTTCAATAGAAAATGATAACCTTTTAGATCATTCTGAAGTTTTTACAGACGCGACACATTATTCTTTACCTGCGCAGGCTATCCCAAAAGCTTTACAAAAAATATTCTTAGTATTTCAACCAATAAGTTTAAAAGAATACAAAGAAACTGTTCTAAATCTTGAAGGAAATCCGGTTGATTATTTAAAAGAAAAATATGAAACTATAGAAACGCTTTTCGGTATAAAAAAGCCAATTTTAATTAACGATTTTAAAGCAATCGAAGCTGCGATTAAGAAAAAAGAAAAGTACGAATACTTTGAAGATTTAGGTAATTTAGCTCGTAAAGAATACCCAGATACCTTACTTGGACATTATTATCTTGGTCGTTTTTACGAAGAAACTGGTAAGTCTAAAAAAGCAATGAAAACATATCAATCTGCATATGTTTTACAAGAAATAGGAGGTATTACAAAAGATTTAGTTTTAGAGTTGGCAGAACAAATTAAATCAGACTTTGGGTATTAATGGCAAAAGTAAAAACAACGTTTTTTTGTCAAAATTGTGGCACACAATTTTCTAAGTGGCAAGGTCAATGTACATCTTGTAAAGAGTGGAATACCATTGTAGAAGAAGTGGTGCAAAAGCCAGAAAAAAACGATTGGAAAACATCAACTTCCAACACTTCAAAAAGAGTTTCAAAGCCTTTAAAACTAAAAGAAATTGATTCGTCTCAAGATGTAAGATTAGATACTAATGATGCCGAATTTAACCGTGTTTTAGGTGGTGGTATTGTGCCAGGATCCTTAACACTTTTAGGAGGAGAACCTGGTATTGGTAAGAGTACATTACTGCTTCAAGTGTCTCTTAAATTACCTTACAAAACGTTGTATATTTCAGGTGAAGAAAGCCAGAAACAAATAAAAATGAGAGCAGAACGTATTAATCCAAATAACGAAACCTGCTACATTTTAACCGAAACCAAAACTCAAAATATCTTTAAGCAAATTGAAGCAATTGAGCCCGATATAGTTATTGTAGATTCCATTCAAACACTGCATAGTGATTATATTGAAAGTTCAAGCGGAAGCATTTCGCAAATTAAAGAATGTACTACAGAGCTAATCAAGTTTGCTAAAGAAACCAATACGCCAGTCATCCTCATTGGACATATTACAAAAGATGGTCACATTGCAGGACCTAAAATCTTAGAGCACATGGTAGATACTGTACTTCAGTTTGAAGGCGATCGTAACCATGTATTCAGGATTTTACGTGCTAACAAAAATAGATTTGGATCAACAAACGAGCTAGGTATTTATGAAATGCAAGGATCTGGTTTAAGAGAAGTCTCTAACCCAAGCGAAATTTTAATTTCTCAAAAAGACGAAGCTTTATCAGGTAATGCAGTTGCTGCAACTTTAGAAGGTATGCGTCCTTTAATGATAGAAGTACAAGCGCTGGTAAGTACAGCTGTGTATGGTACGCCACAACGAAGTGCTACAGGTTTTAATGCCAAACGTTTAAATATGTTATTGGCAGTTTTAGAAAAACGTGCAGGATTTAGATTAGGCGCTAAAGATGTGTTTTTAAATATAACTGGTGGTATTAATGTAGACGATCCAGCAATAGATTTAGCAGTAGTAGCTGCTATTTTATCTTCAAATGAAGACGAGCCACTTCAAACCGATTTTTGTTTTGCTGCAGAAGTTGGCCTATCTGGAGAAATTAGACCAGTACAACGTGTAGAGCAACGTATTCTCGAAGCTGAAAAGCTAGGTTTTTCAACCATTTTTGTGTCTAAATACAATAAGATTACTATTAAACCTAAAGGAATAAAAATTCAATTGGTTTCAAAAATTGAAGATATTGTAGATTTTTTAAGTTAGAATTATTAAAATCCTTCTTTAAGAGCTTCAATTTGAAGCTTTTTTTATGCTCAAAAATCAGACTTTTAAACAGAATTCATTAATTTCGCGACTCTTATAAGAAAAACGAAAACATGAATACTGGATTTCCTGAATATAAAGGACTTAACTTACCAAAAGTAGCAGAAGAAATTCTTAACTATTGGGAAGACAATAATATCTTCGAAAAAAGTGTAACCTCTCGCGAAAACGCAGAACCTTTTGTGTTTTTTGAAGGTCCACCATCTGCAAACGGTTTGCCTGGTGTACACCACGTATTAGCACGTGCAATAAAAGATATTTTTCCAAGGTATAAAACCATGAAAGGTTACCAAGTAAAGCGTAAAGCAGGTTGGGATACACATGGTTTACCAGTAGAATTAGGTGTAGAAAAAGAGTTAGGAATTACCAAAGAAGATATTGGTAAAAAAATTACTGTAGAAGAATATAACGCAGCGTGCCGTAAAGCTGTAATGCGTTACACAGATATCTGGAATAACCTAACCCAACAAATGGGATATTGGGTAGATATGGACGATCCATACATTACCTATAAACCAAAATATATGGAAAGCGTTTGGTGGTTATTAAAGCAAATCTATAATAAAGAATTGCTGTATAAAGGCTATACCATTCAGCCATATTCTCCAAAAGCAGGAACAGGATTAAGTTCTCACGAGCTTAATCAACCAGGAACATACCAAGATGTAACCGATACAACTGTAGTAGCGCAGTTTAAAGCAGTAGCAGAGACGTTACCGGACTTTTTACAAAACGAAGGTGATATTCATTTTATAGCTTGGACCACAACACCTTGGACATTACCAAGTAACACAGCATTAACCGTTGGACCAAAAATAGATTACGTTTTAGTCGAAACTTATAACCAATATACCTTCAAACCTATGAATGTGATATTGGCTAAAAATCTTGTTGGTAAACAATTTGACGGTAAGTATAAGCAAGTTGAAACAAAGCCAGAATTAATTGAATATAAAGAAGGTGACAAGAAAATTCCTTTTTACATCGTAAAAGAATTTAAAGGAAAAGACCTAGTTGGTATCAAGTACGAACAATTGTTAGATTACGTGTTACCAAATGATAATCCTGAAAATGCATTTAGAGTAATATCTGGAGATTTCGTAACGACCGAAGATGGTACAGGTATCGTACATACAGCGCCAACCTTTGGAGCAGATGATGCTTTAGTGGCAAAACAAGCAACACCAGAAATACCACCAATGTTGGTAAAAGACGAGAATGATAACTTGGTGCCATTAGTAGATTTACAAGGTAAATTTAGACCAGAAGTGACCGAGTTTGCTGGTAAATACGTAAAGAATGAATATTACGCAGAAGGCGAAGCGCCAGAAAAGTCAGTTGATGTAGAAATTGCCATCAAACTTAAAATTGAAAACAAAGCATTTAAAGTAGAAAAATACAAGCATAGCTATCCAAACTGTTGGCGTACAGATAAACCAATTTTATATTATCCATTAGATTCTTGGTTTATCAAAGTAACCGACGTAAAAGATAGAATGCATGAGTTAAATACAACCATTAACTGGAAACCAAAATCTACAGGAGAAGGACGTTTTGGTAACTGGTTAGCTAATGCAAACGATTGGAATTTATCACGCTCACGTTATTGGGGAATTCCGTTACCAATTTGGCGCACAGAAGATGGTAAAGAAGAAATCTGTATCGGTTCTGTAGAAGAATTAAAAGCCGAAATGACTAAAGCGGTAAACGCTGGCGTACTTCAAAAAGATATTTTTGAAGACTTTGAAGTTGGTAACATGTCTGAAGACAACTACGATAAAATAGATTTACACAAAAACATTGTAGATCAAATTACGTTAGTATCGCCTTCAGGTCAACCAATGAAGCGCGAAAGCGACTTGATAGACGTTTGGTTTGATTCAGGATCAATGCCTTACGCACAGTGGCATTACCCATTTGAGAACAAAAACTTAATTGATAATAACGAAGCTTATCCTGCCGATTTTATTGCCGAAGGTGTAGATCAAACTCGTGGTTGGTTTTACACATTGCACGCAATTGGTACTATGGTTTTTGATTCTGTGGCGTATAAAAATGTAGTCTCAAACGGATTAGTTTTAGATAAAAACGGACAAAAAATGTCTAAGCGTTTAGGTAACGCGGTAGATCCTTTTGAAACCTTAGATAATTATGGTGCAGATGCTACACGTTGGTACATGATTGGTAATGCCAATCCATGGGACAACTTAAAATTTGATATTGAAGGTGTAGAAGAAGTAAAACGTAAGTTTTTCGGTACGTTATACAACACATATTCGTTCTTCAGCTTATATACCAATTTAGATAAATTTAGCTATGCTGAAGCAGAAATTCCTTTAGCAGAACGACCAGAATTAGACCGTTGGATTCTTTCAGAATTACACACTTTAATTCAAAAAGTAGACGAGTATTATGCCGAATATGAGCCTACAAAAGCAGCACGTGCTATTTCAGATTTTACACAAGATTACTTAAGTAACTGGTACGTACGTTTAAGCAGAAGACGTTTCTGGAAAGGTGATTACCAAACCGATAAAATTTCGGCTTACCAAACGCTGTATACGTGTATGGTAACCATTGCAAAGTTAGGTGCGCCAATTGCACCATTCTTTATGGATAAGCTGTACTTAGACTTAAATAGCGTGACTAAAAAAGAGAATTTTGAAAGTGTTCACCTTTCAGACTTCCCTAAATATGATGCTAGTTTTGTAGATAAATCTTTAGAGCGAAAAATGGAGAATGCGCAAACAATTTCTTCATTAGTTTTATCGTTAAGAGCTAAAGAGAAAATTAAAGTACGTCAGCCACTACAGAAAATTATGATTCCTGTAGATTCTGCACAGCAAAGAGAAGAAATTAAAGCGGTAGAAAGTTTAATAAAACACGAAGTTAATATTAAAGAAATCGAGCTTTTAGAAGACGCTTCAGATATCTTAGTTAAGCAAATAAAACCTAATTTTAAAGTGCTAGGACCACGTTTTGGTAAAGATATGAAGTTGATTGCTAGTGAGATACAAAAACTTGGCGCAGACGATATTAAAAATATTGAACAAAATAACACTTTAGACATCGATTGTAATGGAAAAATTATTACATTACAACGTGAAGATGTTGAAATAACATCGCAAGATATTGAAGGTTGGTTAGTTGCTAATGAAGGTAAAATAACAGTAGCTTTAGATGTAACTATTACAGAGCCATTACGTGAAGAAGGTATTGCAAGAGAATTAGTAAACCGAATTCAAAACCTACGTAAAGACTCTGGATTTGAAGTCACAGATAGAATTACTGTACAAATCCAAAACGATCAAAATATCGAGCAGGCTATTAACAACAATCTAGATTATATTAAGACCGAAACCTTAACTGATAATCTTGAAATTATTAACCAAATAGATAATGGTATAGAAATTGCTTTTGATGACGTAAATACCAAATTGTCTATTCAAAAAAATTAAAAATTATGGCAACAGATACAAACGTAAGATACTCTGATAAAGACTTGGCAGAATTCAAAGCTTTAATTCAAGAAAAAATTGAAAAAGCACAGCACGATTTAGAGTTAATAAAAAGTGCTTATATGAACGATCATAATAATGGTACAGACGATACGTCGCCTACCTTTAAAGCATTTGACGAAGGAAGTGAAGTAATGAGTAAAGAATCTAACTCGCAATTAGCTATTAGACAAGAGAAATTTATTCGTGATTTAAAAAATGCGCTAATTCGTATAGAGAATAAAACCTATGGTATTTGTCGTGTAACAGGTAAGTTAATAAACAAAAAACGTTTAGAGCTTGTGCCACACGCAACCTTAAGTATTGAAGCAAAAAACATGCAAAAATAAGCTGTTGCTTAATATATAATTTAAAAAATTAACGCTTCAATTAGTTGAATTGAAGCGTTTTTTATTTCCACAAATTTTGAAATTCAAACTCGTCTTATTTTTTCTTTTAATTGTCCATTCTTCTATTGCACAGAAGCAAACCGAAAAACAATGGAATGCACAGCAAATCAAAAAAGTAGATATTGATGGAGAAGGAATTTTTAAAATAAACATTAAAAATAGTGAATCTAATACTATTGATTTGTTGGTTAAATTTGAAGGCGAGCATTCAGAAAATTTAGTGATAATTGATAGTATTAATCAAGGTGTTTTAAGACTATCTACAGATTTTCAACCTTTATTTAAAGCAGATAATGACAAGTTAAGTGCGCATAAAGTATTATCTGTAGAGTTGCAATTAAGTATTCCAAAACCTATTGATTTAAATATTAAAAGTGATATTGCGCAAACTAAAATAGAAGGTCAATTTCCAAATGTGTTTATAGAATTAAAAACTGGTAATTGTACGTTAGATCCGTTTTTTGGTAATGCAACAATAAATACTATAAACGGAACTATTAATATTAAAACAAATAACGCAAAAACCATTGCAAAAAGTAAAACAGGAATAGTAGACGTTGTGCAATTTAAATTAGCATTACATCAAT
>Ga0256829_1000455_pt1 | contig 41375 bp, 41 predicted proteins | sample 131447metaG_FD_185979 | JGI IMG/M metagenome (GOLD analysis project Ga0256829, IMG submission 185979) | Hydrothermal vent microbial communities from Lau Basin, Pacific Ocean - 131-447 | ecosystem: Environmental > Aquatic > Marine > Hydrothermal vents | place: Pacific Ocean: Lau Basin | collected... | reverse complement strand
AAAAGATTATATTTCACATAACTTTTCCATTCTGCATCTATAAAGAGATTACCGAGTTGAAAAGGCCCTTTTCGCCAAGGCATCAGTAACTTTGCAGTTTCATAGATTTTTTTCTCATCAAAATCACCTGAAACTTTTACAACATCTTCAAGTGAAACTTTACATGTAGAGTCTTCCAAATTTTCTATTGCTTCACGCAAAGGAGCAATATTTTTCCATGTCATCCATTTTTGTCGTTCTTTTCTTAGGTTTTGTATATTCATTTTATGCTTTTTGTATCTAAATTTAAATATAATTGTATCTAAAAAAGGGTTTTTATGCGATTAGAGAAAAAAGCGACTGTTGCTTCAAGTAGTGTAGCGGCACTTCTTGTTTTACTCAAACTCACAGTAGGAGTATTAAGCGGTTCCATTGCTGTTTTGGCATCGGCCATTGACAGTCTGCTTGATTTGACCGTTTCAATGTTTAACTATTTTGCACTTCATAATGCCGAAAAAGACCCTGATGAGCAGTTTCATTTTGGTCGCTCAAAACTAGAGCCACTCGCTGCAGTCATAGAAGGCACTATTATCTCTTTTTCTGCACTTTTTATTCTTTATGAAGCTATATCAAAAATTACCCATCCTGCACCCGTGGAGTATATGAATGTAAGTATTTATGTTATGGTGGCATCTTTCATCATAACAGGATTCTTAGTTATGTTCCTTAGCTCTGTGGCAAAAAAAACAAAAAATATGGTCATTCGTGCGGATGCCCTGCATTATAAAACAGACATTTTTTCAAATGCCGCAGTCTTATTGGCACTTATTGGTGTTAAATTCACGGGAGAGCAGTTAATTGACCCTATTTTAGGTATTGCTATTGCAGTTTATATGATTTATTCAGCTATTCCCATCGTAAAAGAGGGCATTTTAATGCTTCTTGATGTTGCCCTTGCAAAAGAAGATGTAGAAAAAATAAAAACAGTGCTAGGGAGCGAAAATGGCATTAATGATTACCATTATTTACAAACACGTGAATCAGGCTCACACGTTTTTATATCGTACCATTTAGTTTTTAATGTCAGTATCTCTTTATACGATGCCCATCTTGTCGCCGATAAAATAGAAGCAAAGATTAAAGCCCTTTTTAGCGACAAAAAAGTACATATATTAACACATATGGACCCTTACGATGACTCTGAAATAAATGAGGAAGAGGAACAATACTAAATCTTAGTTTTTCTTCCTGCCGCTTTTTTGTTTTACAACTTTTGCTTTAAAGTTTTTATTTGCTATATTTTCCAAAAACACCGTTGCATAAGCACCTTTTGGCAAAGTAAAACTTATATTTAAAATATCAAAATTATTTTTATAATCAAATTTTATATCTTTTGCAAAAACAAGGGCTACTCTACGTAAACCTTTATCATATAAAAATTCATCATCATATTTTTCTTCTATTGCTCTTGCTGCATCTCTTGCTCGGTAAACACCACGCCCCGGAAGTAATCCTGTCGGTACAACCTTATGTGCGTCAAAATCATTTTGAGGAATTTTTTTAGGTGTAAAAAGTTTTTCTTCATTTGAAAGATACACATCACCCTCTAAAAGCATGAATTTTGCTCCATTTTCTTCCCTGCTTAAAAGGACTCTCTCTTTGAGCCAATTATTAAAATAAAAGCTTTGATAAATGGAAATAAGAAACTTTTTGAGTTTTGCATCTTCTACATGTAAATTACCCTCAATCATTGCACGAGCTTGTTCTATAGAGTCTTCATCACGCCCAAATCGCTGATATCCAAAGTAATTTGGCAATCCGTTTTTTTCACTTTTTCGTGCCAGTTTTTCAATTTGTCCGGCTTCAATTTGTGATACCCCGAAAAGGTTAATACTAAAACGGTTTCCTGCTAAATCCCCCATTCGTATAGAATGTGTATGCCTTGTGGCACTCAGTATTTTTATTTGAGGATGTTTAAATTTTTTAAGCTGTTTTTCATACTTTGCTTCTATAGAAATATACTGTGTCGTTGTTGCATGTTTATCTTTTAAGCCCGCATATCCAATTTTTTCAGCATTTATATTTAAAAACTGTGCAAAAGCAGCTATCATATCCCATGTAGTCATTTCAACTTTTTTTACATGTACAATTGCAAAATTACCGTTTCCTTTAAAATGTAGAGGCATTTCATCTACTATAAAATCTTCTTTATTCTGTTCAAATGTAAAATTCATTTTGTTTTTATTTTCTAAATATTCTCTTTGCATTACTTTCCTATTTTTATATTTTTTTTATTACAGTTCTAAACGTTGTAAAAAAGCATTTGCTACGTTTACATCTTTTTTTATCTGCTGTTTTAGCTCATTTAGTGAGTCAAATTTTTTGTTATCCCGTATAAAATTCACAAAACTAATCTCAGCTTTTTCTTTACATGTAATCTCGCCATCAAGTATATGTGTCTCAACTGCAAAACTGTCATCTGTAGTCACTCTATGCCCTATAAAACTCACAGAAGGATGAAAATGTTCTTCTTCATCTACACGTGTTAATGTCACATACACACCCTCTTTTGGCAATAAAAAATCTTTTACATGTAGATTAATTGTCGGGACGAGTTCTTTTGAACCAAGCCCTTGCCCATCTATCCTTTTACCCACAATAGCATAATTATGTCCAAGAAATTCATTGGCACCTTTTATATCACCAATTTGAAGTTTTGCTCTTATTTTATGTGAATGTACCGAATCATTATTATGTTTTACTTCCTCTATCACAACTACTTCTCCCTCAAATATTTCTTTTAAATCATCAAAAGAGTATTTTCTGTCTTTTCCAAAATGAAAATCATACCCGACCACTATTTTTTTTAATTTTGTAAAGTTTACTTTCAATAAGCTAACAAATCCTTTTGCATCCAAATGACGTATATCATCAAGTTTCAAGTATATAATACGATGTTTTGTATGAAGCTCTCTAAACTTAACAGGAGTCAAATTTGCATAGCCTGTTTCAATAACTACAATGGTAGCATTTTTACTCAGTGCGTCAAAAAGTGCCTGATGTCCAATGTGCATCCCGTCAAACCCACCTATAGCGATTGATGTGCTATTTTTTATGTTCAAGTTCTTTTATCTCCTCCAATTTTGGAATTTTAGTCAATTGCTTAACGTACTGGTAGTTAGAGGTCCAACCCTATTCTTTCCACTATTTTTTGCAATATAAACACTTTTATCCGCTCGTTTGAATATATCTTGAAATGTGTCATTCTTTTGAAATGTACTTATCCCTAAACTAATAGTAAGATGCTTTACTGTTTCAAACTTACTGTTTTGCACAATAGCACGAATTTTCTCAGCTATTATTTTAATGTTATTTACATCTGCTTGTGGGCAGAGTAATAAAAATTCTTCGCCACCCCATCTTGACACAATATCAATTTTACGACTATGAAGAGTGAGAATATTTACTAATTTTTTTAAAATCTCATCACCTACATCATGTCCATATAAATCATTAACTGCTTTAAAATTATCAATATCAATTAAAATTATAGAAAATGTCTCATTAAAACGTCTTGCTCGTTCACTTTCAATCTCATATAGTTCTAAAAACTTATGCCTATTGTAAGCATTTGTAAGTTGATCAGTTGTAGCCATTTTTAATATCTCTTTTTGATATTTCATCTCTTTGCTTACATCTTCTCCCGTTGATACAAAACAGCGAATCGAACCATCTTTCTCTTTTAATGGTGCAATTGTCTTTTTCTCATAATAGTGCGTACCATTTTTCTTTTTATTAATGAGAACACCATGATAAATTTCACCACTCAATATAGTGTTCCAAAGATCTTTATAAAAATCTTTATCATGTTTAGAAGATTTCAAAATATTAGATTGCTGCCCAATAGCTTCTTCTTTTGAAAAACCAGTTATTCGACAAAATGCCTGATTTACATAAAATATTCTCCCCAAGGGATCAACCATCATAATAATATCATCCGTTTGTTCTATGGCCATAGAAAATTTTTCAAGTTCTCTAAAAAGTTTTTCTTTTTTCTTATAAAAATAAGTTAAAATCCAACTAGCAAAACCTACTATAAAGAGTAATACAAAAACGACAAAGAGCATATAATAAAACTTTTGATTAGCTGTTTTATATATGATATCATCAGATAAAAATGTCACTATTTTATAATATTTTTCGCCTATGACATCTTTCATAACTCTTACAGTTTGGAATGTCCATATACCATGCTTGTCTTGAAATTGTCCACTCTCATTTTGGGAAATCTTCTGCCATACCTGAGGATTTGTTTTTGCGAGTGTATCATCCTTATGGTTAAACATGAAAGCCCACTCATCTTTCTTTGCTCCCTTAAGGCAGTATCCATCACTGTTATAAAGCATTACTCTTGCTTTAGTAAATGCCGTACTGAGTGCAAAATCTTTTAAAAGATTTTTGCCCAAATAGTTTAGTATAAAAACCCCTTTCTTTACACCTTGACTGTCATAAACAGTCCTTGCTATGCGTAGCATAGGTTTATAGGGTAGTTCAATTTTTTTATGTTCCATATTTAAATCAAAGGGTGATATATATATCTGTCCATGTGGAAGTTTCATGGTCTCAAGAAAATAATAGCGGTGTGACTTATTTTGTAACTTCTCTTTTGGTACAATGAGAGGATTTCCATTTTTATAGTCTACACGAATTTTTTCCAAGCCATTCTCATCTATCCAACGAATTTGGTCATAAATACCACTTGTTTTCATAAAAAGTTTATAATCGACCGCACATTTTGACAATAATAACTCTTTTGGCACATTTATATAGTTCTTAAAATCATTAAGCTCAGAAAGAAATAACAAATTTGATTTGACTCCACTAAGTGAAGCTTCTATAGAAATTTTTCCTGTTTTTGCAACACTTTTCTCACGGATAGATGCAGTATTATATGCTTCACTTTTTTCTAAACTATTATAATAAACACCCATTACAACAACTAACAGCGTAGGAAATGCAATAAGAGAACACCAAACATAAAATAAGTTACTCTCTAATTTGTCAAATAAAGATTTTATAATTTTCAATAGTATCCTCTATTAATTTAATATAATTTATTGTACTCTTCACTTATAAAAACAAAGCTTATAACATTTCCAAATTCTACTAAATTCACTTTTTAAAATAGTAACAATACTCCAAATTACCCTCTTTTCCTGTAAGTGCTGATGGCAACTTGTTCACTAATTTCCAGCCCTTTAATCTACAACTATCCTCAAACTTTGTCATTGCATTTACTATAGCTTTTTTATCAATTACAACTCCATTTTTATCTCGTTTTATTGTACGTCCCACTTCAAACTGAGGCTTAAAAAGCAAAATAATATCTTCACATGAGAGTCTGTCCACATCATCTAAAATATACAAAAGTGAAATAAAAGCCACATCACTTACAATCAAATCAAAAGTTTTTTCAGAACTAAATTTACGAATATCACAGCCCTCAAAAACATGAACTCTCTCATTCTCACGCAAAGAGTGGTGCAACTGATTATGCCCAACATCAACGGCAGTCACCTCAGCAACATTTTTTTCTAAAAGTACCTGAGTGAAACCACCGGTTGAAGAGCCTATATCTAATGCTATTTTATTTTCTACATGTAGATTTATTTCATTTAAAAATTCAGCCAATTTAAATGCAGCACGAGAAACATACGCTTTATGTTCCTGCACTTTTACAACATCATTCGCTTCTATTTTACAAGAGCTCTTTTTAATAAATCTGTCATTAACACTCACTAATCCTTCTTTAATAAGAGTCTGAGCTTTATTACGACTATCAATAAAACCGTTTTTTATAAGATAGTTATCTAGTCTCATTGTAAAAACTCTTGCATCTCATCTTCAGTAAGTGTAGCCACACCTAAACTCACAGCCTTATCATATTTACTTCCAGCATCTTCACCATAAATCAAAAAGTCTGTCTTTTTACTCACACTGCCTGAAACTTTCGAACCTAAAGACTCTAACATCTCTTTTATTTTCGGTCTTGGTTTGCTCATACTTCCTGTTAGGACAATGGTTTTTCCTTTAAAAGGGTTTTCTTTTGCTTCTTCCTTTTTCTCAGGGGCTACAGGCTCTAAAATCACTTGCAATTTTTGCACTGTTTCGCGATTAACACGCATAAATTCTAGGTAACTCTCAGCCATCTCATCGCCTATGCCATCAATGGCTATAAGTTCTTCTTTAACTGCGTTGAAATATTCCAATCCAAAGGCTTGTGCTATCATCTTTGATGCCACCTCACCAATATGTTCAATCCCAAGTGCATTTATAAAACGCCAAAGTTCACTTCCTTTTGCCTTTTGTATTGCATTGAGTAAATTATGAGCTTTTTTCTCTTTAAAACCTTCTAAATTTAAAAGTTTTTCCATAGTTAAATCAAATAAATCAAGAACACTTTTTATAAGTTCTGCATTAAAAAGTTGCTCCACTATTTTATTGCCAAGTCCATCAATATTTAAACAAGGTTTAGACGCAAAATAAATAATAGAGTTGACCACTCTTGCTTCACATGTAAGGTTTTGGCACTTTATAAGCACATCTTCTTGCAAAAGTTCACTACCACATACCGGACAATTTTTAGGTCGCTCAACTTTCACTTCATTTCCACTGCGTTCATTCGCTAAAACTTTTACAATTTTAGGTATAACATCTCCGCTTCGAAGTATAATGACCTTATCACCTATGCGAATATCCATACGCTCTATTTCATCAAAATTATGAAGCGTTGCACGTTCGATTATTGCACCTTCTATTTCAGTAGGCTCTACAATGGCAACAGGAGTAACTGCTCCCGTGCGTCCTACTTGTAAAATTATATTTTTAAGAGTTGTTATTTTCTCGACTGCAGGAAATTTATATGCTACTGCCCAACGCGGAACTTTCACCGTATAACCCATATCTATTTGGGCGGAAATTTCATTTACTTTTACAACCATACCATCAAGCATCATCGCATAACTCTCACGTTCTTTTTGCATCTGCTCATAAATTGCTTCTATCTCATCATAGCCTTTTGTAATAGCACGTAAAGGTGGTTCACGAAATCCAAGCTCATAAATATAACTCATTTTATCACTCAATAATTTATGTTCAAGAGAGTTTATACCCACACCATAAGGTAAAAACACAAGATTTCGAGAAGCAGTGATTTTTGGATCAAGTTGCCGAAGACTTCCAGCCGCTGCATTTCTCGGATTTGCAAAGAGCTGTTCTGCTTTTTTCAAACGTTCTTTATTGATTTTTTCAAATTCCTCTTTAAAAATAACCACTTCCCCACGAATTTCAATGCGTTCTTTATGTGCAATGGTTAAAGGAATCGAGCGAATAGTTTTAACATTTTGAGTAATAAGCTCGCCGACACTCCCATCTCCACGAGTAATTCCCTTTACAAGTTCGCCATTTTCATAAAGCAAATCTAAACTGGCTCCATCATATTTTGGTTCACAATAAAATGTCACGCTGTTGTCAAGTCGATATGTCTTTTGCAACCATTTTTCTAATCCGTGGGCATCAAATACATCTTCTAAAGACCACATTCGAGAGAGATGCTTTTCTTTTGTAAAGCCTTCACTAACAACATCCCCGACTCTTTGCGATGGAGAGTTTGCAAGCAATTCATCAGGATGCGACTCTTCATATCTCACAAGCTCATGATAAAGCTTATCGTATCCTTCATCTGTCATAATAGGATCATCTAAAACATAATAATGATATGCCCAAAGATTTAATTTTTCTACTGCTTTTTGATACTCTTGTTTATTCATACTGTGATTTTATCTTAAAGTTGCTAAAATAATAAAAAATATGGGGGATTTATTTAATGGCAATGACGATGGCAACTTCAAAAGAAGCACAGGAAGTATACAGACAGGTACGCTCTTTACAAAAAAGATTTGTAGATAAACTTGATACACTTTCACAAGTATTTGGTAAAAATAAGAAATTTCAAGAGGTGACTTGGCTTAGAGATGAAGGTTTGCACGGTGGTGGCAGCCGTTTTGAAGCCAGAGATAAAGAACTTTTTAACACTGCAAGCGTCAATGTATCACAAGTTCATTATGATGAAAATCCAGAAAAAAACCTCAAAAGTGCAACGGCCATTTCAACTATTATTCACCCAAATAATCCGCATCTGCCCTCAGTACATATTCATATAAGTCTTACAGAATTACGCAATGCACCTGCTTACTGGCGTATTATGGCTGATTTAAACCCTAGTATTGTAAACAAAAATGATGCAAAAGTCTTTGATACTGCCTTACAAACACTTTCTCAAAAAAAATATAAGCTCGGTGTAAGTCAAGGTGATAAATATTTTACAATTCCAGCACTGCAAAAAACACGCGGTATTTCTCATTTTTATCTTGAAAACTATAAAACAGAAAATAAAGAGGTTGACGTAGATTTTGCCCAAAGCTTTGGCGAAGGCATTATAGATACATACATTTGTATACTTGAGAATGCTTTAGAAGCAAAAACTGTCATCTCAAAAGAAGATAAACAAAAACAGCTTGATTACCACACACTCTATCTATTCCAAGTTTTAACACTTGACAGAGGAACAACATCAGGGCTCCTAATTCATAATCAAAATGATGTTGGTATTATGGGTTCACTGCCTTTACATGTAAATAAAATACTTTTACAATCATGGAAAGAAAAAGTAGTAAAGCCACAAGATGAACTTGTACAAAATATTGTAAATGCTATTAATGAAGAAGGATTCATTGATACAAAAACAAAAGAAAAACTTGCACAAGTAGTACGACAACATTATAAAAAACATAAAGAAGCTTTAAGTATGCAGGCGAGCGGCAATACGGTGCCGAGCACTGTTTCTAACCACAAAAATACCTAAACTTTTGTATGCAACCAGGTTTTTTGTTTATATATATAAGAGTAAATAATCCCTTTTATAAAAGTTTCTATATTCATAATAGCAAATATAACGGCCACACCAAAGCCCATTTTATAGGCGATATATGAAGGAATTACACGAAACAGCCATAAAGAAGTTACATTTACTTTGAGCGTTGTTTTAGTAGCTCCGGCACCTCTAAGTGCGGCAGAATAAACAAACATAATTGCAAGTGGAATTTGTGCTAATCCGACAAGAATCAAATACTGCGAAGCTACAGCAATTGTCAAACTGTCTTTTGTAAAAAAACTGACTAAAAACTCAGGAAAAAGTATCATAAGAAGGCCTACACTTCCCATAAATATATATGCAATACGCCCTGAAATTATGCCCATATTATAAGCTTGCTCAAAATTCTTTGCCCCTATATTTTGCCCAACTAAAGCCATAGCCGCAATGGCAAAACCAAATCCGGGCATAAACGCAATCCCTTCAATACGCAGTCCCACCTGATACCCTGCAAGCTCTGCTGTTCCATAGGCTGTAATGATGGAAACAAATACCAAGAAACTCATACTTGATATACCTCTGTCAAGTGCTGCACTCCAGCCCACTTGCAAGACTCGTTTTACATCTTTCATTCGCACTATAGGTATAAAATCCAAACTTGAATTCATCTTTTTTATCAAGACATAGTAAGCAATAACATTAAATATATATGAAATTACTGTTGCAATAGCCGCACCCTCGATACCTCTCGCCTCAAAGCCAAAATGCCCAAATATCAACACATAATTCATAAACGCATTCATTCCGGCAGAGGAGAGTTTGATATAAAAAGAACTTTTGGTGTCACCTGCCGCACTCAAGGCATTGTAAAGTAAATTATCTAAGAATATGACGACTATACCAAGAGAGAGTATCTTAAAATATATACTGCCCTGCTCTACAACAGCTGGTGTTGCCCCCATCCAAGCATAAAAATGTTCACTGCCAAAATAGCCTCCTACACTTACAAACAAGGCTAAAATGACAGCCATAATAACCAATGAAAAAAGAAGTGCAGAAGCTCTATTTTTTCTTCCCTGACCAATAAAACGAGAAATAAGGGCATTACCGCCTATGACATAAAGCGTCATTAAAACATTGACAATCATCATAAACTGCATACTCATACCCACAGCCGCTAGTGCTGCAACACTTACAGTTCCTACCATCAGCATATCTATAAGAACCTGTAAAATATCTACAAGATGTTTGAGTGCTGCAGGAAAAGCAAGCGAGAGGACTTTTTTAGTATCGGTTGAAATTATTTTTGAAAAAATTGGGCTACCTCATTCATGGTTTCAATCAATTCTTCTTTGTTTACAAATTCAAGTACCTTTTTATCTCTGACATTTTCTCCAGGTAGTGTATAATCAAACACAAGTACATAATTTACCAGTTTTACTTTTTCACCATAGAGGTCAAACCATTCTAAACTCATTTCAGCGATTTCACCCTGCATATCTATCACAACAGCACCATAAAGTCGTGTTAAATTTTTTAGACTAATATCGCCCTCTTTTGATTTATATATCATTCTTTTTCCTCATTCAAATTTTTATTCATTTGCCCATTTTTCATCTTCACAAATGCTAAAACACCAAATATTACTCCAACCGTAATAGAGACAACACCCCAAATATCTTCTCGCTCATATGCCATAATTATCCAACAAAAATCTGCAAAAAGGTAAACAAATACAGCTTGATATATTTTTCCTTTATACGTAAGGTACGCACCAATATTTAGCAACAATCCACCAAGAACAGCAAAACTTATCATGAAATCTCTTTAATTTTTTGACTTTGTAGAACATATTTATAGTATAAAGCCCCTATAAAAAATCCACTGCCCATTATAGCCGTAATTGCCTCTAAAGAAAATGAATGTGTCGCCAAAAAGCCAATCATAAATGATGTAAAAGCAGCCGAAGATAAAAAAAGCATATCATTATAGGCAACAATACGTCCATAATATTTTTTCTCTATATTTTTTTGTAAAAGCGTATAACTGTAAGACCATAAAGTTGTTGTAAAAAACCCTACAAATACACTTGCCGCAAGAGAAAGGTAAAAATTATGCATCACAAACGCCCAAAGCCATACAGCCAAACCCTGTGCTATAAATACATACACAAGTCTTTTATTATTAATCCACTTGCCAATATATATAGGGCCAATTACAAGTCCAATTGCCCGTGCAGAGTGTAAAAGGCCAAGAGCGAGAGACGTAGCAATAATGGAAGCATAATATTTATCTACCATTAATGCGACTAAAGCATCAAATGCCGTTAAACCAACAAAAGAGTGTACCAACATCAAATGCAATGCTTTTGGATTCTTTTTTACATATACAAAAGTCTCTTTCATCATAGCAAAAATATTTTCTTCAACATGTAATATTTCGATTTTTATTTCAGTTTTATAGAGTAAATAAAACGCTATCATAAACATAAAAGCATCAAGTAAAAATGCTGTTTTTATTCCAAATAAATAAACGACAAACCCACTTAAAGCCATTCCTAAAGTATAAGAAAGCGACCAGATAATAGAGTGCAGTTCATTTGAGCGTTGCAGTTTATCACCATGAAGAATTTTTGGCAGAAGTGACATCTCGGTTGTAAAATAAAATGAAGCTGCCGCCATTTTAAAAAATATCAACACGTATAATAACCATAAATCTGAAACTTGTTGTATAGATACTAAAGAAATAGTAGCCATAATTTCAATGACTATAAGTGTGAGCATAAGTTTTTTAGGAGACATCCTATCAATAATAGGTCCTGAAAACGGTGCTTGAAAAACACCTGCCAAAAAATTCAGCATTGCAACAAATGCCACAATAGATGCACTAACATGCAGTTCTATAAGTAAAGTATAAATAGCAACATTGGAAAACCATGCCCCAAAATAAGATATAAGTTGAATTATGGAAAGACGTCTAAGTATTTTTTCTTCTTGTAAAAGCTTGATATATTCTTTCATAAACGCAAGATTATCATAAAATTTCTAGGATAAACAAAAAAAATTCAAATATTTCCTAAAGTTATAAAAAGATTAGCCGATTTTGTCACTAACAATTATACTTTTAAGAGGAGTAGGTCATGGATGGCATAGCAAATGTTGCAAGACAGCAACAATCACAGGTAGGTTCTGCAGAAATTCAAGGAAGAAAACAAGAGCAACAGTCTCAGCAGGTGCAAAATACTGCACAGACAAGAACGAAACAGTCAGATACTATAAAAGATGTACAAAACAGTTCAGCAAATAATTCAAAAAAACTTGATACAAAAAAGAGTGTTGAAGATTTAGTAAAACATCTCAATGATGCACTTTCACCTCTTCATACAAATGTAAAATTTGGAGTTGACAGAGATGATATATTTTATGTAGCTGCAATAGATGCAAAAACAAATACTATGATTCGTCGATATCCTGCCGAACAAGCCCAAGATTTTTTACCTAAAATGCAAGAAGTAAGTGGTATTTTATTTGATTCAAAAGGTTAAAAACTTTTCATATATAACTTTTACATGTAAGTTTACATGTAAAAAGTTTCTTTAACTATCTTTATTCTCTGCTTGTAACACACAGCTTCTAAGCAACTTCTCACCTAATTTTAGCTATAATCGCGTCAATTATTTTATTATCAAAGGTTTTTTACATGAAAAAAAATGTTAAAAAAGTTGTTTTAGCATACTCTGGCGGACTTGATACCAGCGTTATTTTAAAATGGCTGCAAGATGAATATAAATGTGAAGTTGTAACATTTACAGCAGACTTAGGACAAGGTGAAGAGCTTGAACCGGCACGTATAAAAGCACTTGAACTGGGCATCAAACCTGAAAATATTTTTATTGATGATTTACGTGAAGAATTTGTAAAAGATTTTGTTTTTCCAATGTTTAGAGCCAATGCAATCTATGAAGGTGAATATCTTTTAGGAACTTCTATCGCCCGCCCTCTTATTGCAAAACGCCAAGCAGAAATTGCAAAAATCACCGCTGCTGATGGTGTAGCTCACGGTGCGACAGGAAAAGGAAACGACCAAGTTCGTTTTGAAATGGGTTATTTAGGACAAGATTCTACACTTACCATCATAGCTCCATGGCGTGAATGGGATTTAAACTCTCGTGAAAAACTTTTAGCATATGCTGCAAAACACGGTATTCAAATTGAGAAAAAAGGAAAAAAATCGCCTTATTCTATGGATGCAAACTTGCTTCATATTTCTTATGAAGGCGGAATTTTAGAAGATCCTGCCGCAGAACCTGAAGAGTCAATGTGGTTATGGACAACTTCACCCGAAAAAGCCCCTGATAAAGCTGAGTACATTGAACTGACATATAAAAATGGTGACCCTATCGCCCTCGATGGAAAAGAGTTAAGCCCTGCAACTATGCTTAAAACATTAAATGAACTTGGTGGGAAACATGGAATCGGTCGTGTTGACATTGTTGAAAATCGCTTTGTTGGAATGAAAGCAAGAGGTTGTTATGAAACTCCGGGTGGAACAATTATGCTTAAAGCTCATCGTGCAATGGAATCAATCACACTAGACCGTGAAGCAGCACATTTAAAAGATGAAATGATGCCAAAATATGCAAAACTTATTTATAATGGATTTTGGTTTGCACCTGAACGTGAAATGCTCCAAGCTGCAATAAACCAAACGCAAAAATGGGTTGAAGGCACTGTAAGACTAAAACTCTATAAAGGAAGCATTATGGTTGTTGGAAGAAGTTCTGATGTGTCACTTTTCAACCCAGAATATTCAACTTTTGAAGAAGATGAAGTATATAACCAAAAAGATGCAGAAGGTTTCATTAAACTAAATGCTTTACGTTTTATTATCGAAGGTAAAGCAAGAAATAAATTTAAAAATAAATAGGAAAACAGTATGAGCATGATTAAAATTGATATGAACTCTCCGGAATTTCAAGCAGAGCTTGAAAAAACAATAAAATTTACTGATAAAGTAAATGCACAGTTTGGATGGGTATACAATCCTCAAGAGGACGTAAATGAAGGCGTACAAATGGGACTTGCTCGTAATAAAATGATGTACAAAAAACGTTTTTGTCCTTGTTTTATGGTTGACACTACAGGTGAAAAGCCAAAATCTGTAGATAATAGAGTTTGCCCTTGTAAGCCGGCAATAGAAAAAGAGATACCTCAAGATGGTGTATGTCATTGTGGAATTTTTTGTACACCTGAATTTGCCGCTACAAAACGTGTTGAACTTGGGATGGAAGAAGTTTCACATAACCACTCTCGTGGACTCACAAAAGAAGAATGTGAACTTCTTGTTAACAAAGGTGAACTTGATTCAGATGAACTAGTTTCACTTTTAGAAGCAAGAGATCTAAATATGGTAAATTTTAAACTTGTTGATGTACGTGAATATATGGAATGGCAAATGGGACATATTAAAGGTGCAGACAAACTTATTCCTACAAGTTCATTCTTTCAGACATTAGAAGAAGCAAAATTAGCAAAAGATGAAAATATTATAGTTTATTGTCATGTGGGCAGTAGATCTGCACATGTCGCAAGAATTTTAACAGACAACGGATATTCCAAAATAGGAAACTTAACAAATGGGATTGTCTCTTATTCAGGTGAAATAGAAAGATAATAAAAAAATAGGAAATATTTATGAAAGTATTATTAATTAAAGATGTAAAAAGTCTAGGAAAAGCCGGTGAAGTTAAAGAGGTCAAAGATGGCTACGGAAAAAACTTTTTGATAGGAAAAGGCTTTGCAAAACATGCAACTCCTGAAATTCTTGCTGAACATAAAGCTGAGCAGGAAAGACTTATAGCTGAAGAAAAAGCAGAAATAGTAAGACTCAAAGAGATTGCACAAAAATTGGAAAAAGCAGAGGTTGTTATCACAAAAAAAGTGGGTAATAATGGACATCTTTTTGGTGCTATTACAAAAGAAGAAGTAGCTGCTGCACTCAAAGAGCAACATACTATTGAAATTGACAAAAAGCATATTATTGATAAAACTGCTATAAAAACAATTGGTGAACATGATTTAGATTTAAAATTAGGTCATGGAATTCATGCAAAACTGCATGTGGATGTTCAAGGAGAATAAACGTTTATGTTTGACGCTACTACAATACTAGCCTACAAAGGCAAAAATAAAGCTGTTATCGGCGGAGATGGACAAGTAACTTTTGGAAACAGTGTTTTAAAAGGCAATGCAACAAAAATTCGTACGCTCCACCATGGTAAAATTTTAGCTGGCTTTGCTGGAAGCACAGCAGATGCATTCAACCTTTTTGATATGTTTGAAGAATTTTTAGAAAATAAAAAAGGAGACTTATTAAAGTCTGTTGTTGCATTTTCTAAGGCTTGGAGAAAAGACAAAGTACTACGTCGCCTTGAGGCTATGATGATTGTTTTAAATGAAAACCATATTTTTATTCTTACAGGTAATGGTGATGTAGTAGAACCCGAAGATGGAGAAATAGCGTCTATTGGTAGTGGTGGCAATTTTGCAATATCTGCCGCGAGAGCTCTTAAAAAACATGCTGCCCTTGATGAAGAAGATTTAGTAAAAGAGTCTCTTCATATTGCTGCAGATTTATGTATTTATACAAATCATAATATTAAGACACTTATACTTGATGGAGCAAAATAGTGAATTTAACACCTAAAGAGATTGTAGAATATTTAGACAAATATGTTATAGCACAAAAAGATGCAAAAAAAACAATAGCCCTCGCTCTTCGTACACGTTACAGACGTATGCAGCTTGATGATGAACTCAAAAATGAAATTACTCCGAAAAATATTTTAATGATTGGTTCAACCGGTGTCGGAAAAACTGAAATTTCCCGACGTTTAGCTAAGATGATGAAAGTCCCTTTTATTAAAGTTGAAGCAAGTAAATACACGGAAGTAGGTTTTGTAGGACGCGATGTTGAGTCTATGATACGAGATCTTGTAGTAAATTCCATAAATATAGTAAAAGCCGAACAAGAAGAAGCAAATAAAGAGAAAATAGAAAACTACATCATCAATAGAATTACAGAAAAGCTTCTTCCACCATTACCTACAGCTGCGAGTGAAAGTAAAAAAGATGATTATCAACGATTGCTTGAAGCTATGGAAAAACGTATAGAATCAGGAGAAATGGATGAAAAAACCATTGAACTTGAAATCGAAAAACTTAATATAGAATTTAATGACACCAACCTCCCTCCTGAAATGGCAAAAGTGCAAGAGAGTTTTTCCAAGGTATTTGCAACAATCAACAAAGAAGACAATAAAAAAGAAGTCACGGTAAAAGATGCAAAAATATTATTGCGACAAGAAGCAAGTAATAAACTTCTTGATATGACACGAGTCAATGCCGAAGCACTCAGACGTGCAGAAAACGGAGGCATAATTTTTCTGGATGAAATCGATAAAATTGCTTTGAGTGAAAAAAGCCAAGGCAGAAATGACCCTTCAAAAGAGGGAGTTCAAAGAGATTTACTTCCAATTGTAGAAGGGAGTAGTGTTTCTACAAAATATGGAACAATAAATACAGACCATATTCTTTTCATTGCAGCAGGAGCTTTTCATGTTAGCAAGCCAAGTGACCTTATTCCTGAACTACAAGGAAGGTTTCCTCTTCGTGTAGAGTTAGAATCATTGACAGAAGAAACCCTGTATAAAATCTTAACACAAACACAAAACTCACTGCTCAAACAGTATCAGGCACTCTTGGCTGTTGAGGGAATGAAATTAATTTTTGAAGATGAAGCAGTTCAAGCAATCGCCAAACTCGCATTTCGTGCGAATGAAACAGCTGAAGATATAGGTGCAAGAAGACTTCACACCGTGTTAGAAAGAATTTTAGAAGAAGTAAGCTTTCATGCGGATGAGTACAAAGGTAAAGAGTTTACAATTACAGCCAAACTTGTACATGAAAAGCTGGATGAAGCTGTAGAAGATGAAGATTTATCAAGATATATTCTATAATTAGTCCCGTAAAGGAATAAAATTCCTTTACTCCGCTTGCGCCGCTTCTGTGTTAAAACACGATGCAGAAAAAAACTAAATTTTTTTCTGTTTGGCGACTAAAGATAGACTCTTGAGTCTATATAAAATAAAGAAGGTTTATAAATGAGTAAAGCTGGTTTTGTTTCACTAATTGGACGTCCAAATGCAGGTAAGAGTACCCTGATGAATTCACTTCTTGGTGAAAAAATCGCGATGGTAAGCCAAAAAGCAAATGCAACAAGAAAAAGATCAAATGCAATTGTTATGCACGATAATACACAAATTATTTTTGTAGATACTCCAGGCTTACATGAAAAAGAAAAAATGCTCAACCAATATATGCTAGATGAAGCACTTAAAGCTATGGGTGACTGCGATTTAATTGTATATTTAGCACCTATTACAGACGCTACAGAGCATTACGAAAAGTTTTTAAAAATCAACAATGGCAGAGTAAAACATATTATAGTTTTGAGTAAAATAGATCAAGTTTCACAAGACAAATTATTTAAAAGAATCGCCTCATATAATCAATTTTCAGAACATTTTGAAGCACTTATTCCTGTCGCAATTCCTAAAAAAGTAGGTCATAAAGATTTGCTTGATACCATTAGTAAAAACTTACCAGATTCGCCTTACCTTTATGATCCCGAAGATTTAACAAGTGAACTTGTGCGTGATATATATGCCGGATTTATACGCGAGGCAATATTTGAAAATATCAGTGATGAAGTTCCTTACGAGTCTGATGTTATTATTGACTCTATTGAAGAAGAAACAGGCATTGATAGAATTTATGCAACAATAATTATAGAAAAAGAGTCACAAAAGGGCATTATCATCGGTAAAGGTGGCGAAACTATCAAAAGAATAGGAAAATCGGCAAGAGAAAAAATAGAAAGGCTTAGCACGAAAAAAACCTACTTAAATTTACAGGTTACCGTAAAAAAAGGCTGGACAAAAGATAAAAATTTTTTAAAAGAGATAGGATATGATAATGGCAAGTAAATTATATTTTTCACTTTTTATACTTTGTTTTAGCACTTATACTTTTGCTGCAACAAATGATATTGTCAATAATTATAGACTCCATGGCATACAAGGTGTAGAAAAAGCATTAGATAAAAAACTTACAGATACAAACTACTGGAAGCAGTATCTAAAAAATAAAGACACGCAATTTGGATATATAGAACTTTATACAAATATTCTTCTATGTGATAAATCAAAATCTGAACTTTTGATCTACTCAAGAGATGCCAATAACACATATAAGCTTAGAAAAGAGTACAATGCATTTACAGGAAAACTCAAAGGCGACAAAAAAAAAGAAGGTGATTTAAGAACACCTGTGGGTGTTTACAGTATCGTCAAAAAAATATCAAAAGTTGATTCCTTTTATGGGCCAATGGCTTTTGTAACTTCTTACCCGAATTTATATGACAAATATGAAGGCAAAACAGGACAAGGAATTTGGATTCACGGCTTACCGACACACCAAGAAAGAGATGCTTTTACAAAAGGCTGTATTGCCATTAAAAATAAAAGTATTGAATGCATGAACAGAAATATAGACATTAAAAAAACACTTCTCATTATTAAAGAAAATGATCAGCATCACACTTCTATATCAAAAGATAAGTTATCCATTCTTTTAGCACAACTCTATGCATGGAGATATGCATGGCTCTATAATGACATTAACACATATCTTGATTTTTATACGCCAAAATTTAGACGTTTTGATGGAATGAATTTTCAAAGATTTAAACAATATAAGACAAGAATTTTTGCGAAAAATGAGCATAAAACAATATTATTCCATGACATAAATATTATTCCTTACCCAAATAAGCAAGATGTGTATAAAATCACTTTTAAAGAAATATATAAATCCAATACTTTCTCTTTCACCGGTGATAAAACCTTAATTGTTACATTGCTACATAATAAATTTAATATTATCACAGAGCAATAGTAAATGAAATACATCTTCATTCTTTGCATACTTATATATACAAATAATCTTTATGCAAAAATTAATTTAATTAAAAAAGAAAATAAAGATTCTAATACAACGCTACTGGTAATAGGTGGTATTCACGGGAATGAACCGGGAGGCTATTTCGCACCTGAAATTTTAGCAACACACTATACGATAAAATCAAAAAATGTATGGATAATTCCAAATTTAAATGAAGCCAGTATTATTGCCAACCGACGTGGAATACATGGTGATATGAATAGAAAATTCAACCATATCAAAAAAAATGATAAAGATAAAAAAATTATAAAAGAAATAAAAAAGATTATTTTACTTCCAAATATCTCTCTTATTTTAAATTTACATGATGGTCATGGATTTTATCGTAAAAAGAGTGAGGGAAACATTTATAATCCGGATGCATGGGGACAAACTTGCGTTATAGATCAATGTAAACTTTTACGAGCACAACCATTTGGTAATCTCAATAATATAGCATTGACAGTTAAAGACAATATAAATAAAAAACTTCTCAAAAAACACCATAGTTTTAATGTAAAAAACACCAATACAAAATTCGATGATGTGCAAATGCAACAATCCCTAACTTATTTTGCTGTAAAACATTCAAAACCCGCATTTGCAATAGAAACAAGTAAAAACTTGTCTTCTTTGGCACAGAAAGTATTTTATCAATTAGTCGCTATTGAAGAATATATGAAAATCATGCATATCGATTATAGCAGGGACTTTAACTTAAATATAAAAGAACTCTCTAAAATAATAAAAAATTATGGTACTTTAGTAATAAATCACAACTTTTTAATAAATTTAAATAATATAAAAAAATCTTTAAGCTACATTCCGATAGAATCAAAAAGTAACGATTTCTATTTTTCTAACCCATTGGGTGGAGTAAAAAAGAAAAACGGCAGATATTTAGTATTTGTAGGAAACAAGTTAGTAACAACTTTAAGACCGCAATATTTTAAAATATCACGCAGTTGTCATAAGAAATATCAGTTGCTTGTGGATAAAAAGATTGTTTTTGTACCCAAAGCTTCAGAAATTTATGTAAATGACGATTTTAAAGTTATAGGAAGTAGAGATTACCGTGTCAATGTTATAGGTTATTATAAAAAAGGTAAAGTTGATGAAAGTAACATCAAAATATCTTTAAAAAACTTAAACAAGAAATATGCAATCGATAACAACAATAAAATTTACAGAGTTGAATTTTATAAAAATAATAAATTTTGTTCCATGTTACTGGTTCATTTTAAATAGGATTATAGTTAATGAGTACATCATCACAGCACTCTTTTTCAAGTGTATTATCAGTTAATCCATATAAAGAGACGTACTTTAATGGAATTTCAAGTTTTTTAAACGAAACTACTGCACCTGAATTTTCAAAAAATCAGTTTGTTCTTTCATATATTAGTACAAAAGAATTTATAAATGCACAAATAGAAATAAGTAAAAATATTCCTGATGAAGATTTATATGACGCTATTAATACTAAAGCTTATGATGAACTAGCACTTGATCAAGCAGTTGAATATAAAATTCAGTATATAGAAACATTCAATAACCTTGATGAAGACAACAGATATTTTCATGTTTTTATAGTTGATCCTCTAGATATTACAAATACATTTCTTAATATCGTAGAAAAAATAAAATATTTGGATGTGATTATTCCATCTCCTCTTTTAATCAAATCTTTATATTCAAAAGAGATTATTGATAGTAATGGGGTGCATTGTTTTATATATATTCAAGAAAATGATGCTTTTTTAACTATTTATGGCAACAAAGAATTTATTTATACAAAATCATTAAAATACTCTTTAATTGAAATGCATGAACGTTTTTGTGAACTTCATGGTGATAGAATAACATATGAGACATTTATTCACTTTTTCACTAAAGAAAATTTAAAAGAAACAGAAAGTGAATACAAAGAATTTTTTATCCGTTTATACAAAGAACTTTTTGCAAATATCAATGATATATTAACATATGCAAAAAGAGCTTTTGAGATAGAAAAATTTGAGCAAGTTTATATTGGGTCACAACTGCAAACTGTTACTAAACTTTATGAAATGCTTGAAGTTGAACTCAATATCAAATCAAGTGAATTTGAGTTTGACTATGGTTTTGAAACAGATGATATCTACATCGACCAGCTTCATGCTCTTATGCATCTTTATACTACTTTGCCAAGAGAAGAACGTTACGAATGTAATTTCACACAATACAAACGTCCTCCTAGATTTATAAAGCGAGAAAGTGGAAAACTTATAATTTTAGTGCTTGCATCTTTTGCACTTGCTTTTGCTTATCCTATAACCTACTGGATTTTAACATATGCACAGGCACTTCAAGAAGACTTATTGCAACAAAAGTATAAAGAGGTCCATAATATTAAGATTACAAGAGCTGCGACAATAAAAAATAAACTTGCAGACAAAGAAAAAGCACTTACCCTTCTCATGAAAGAACAAAAAGAATATACAGACAAGAAAAATACACTTATAAAAATTCATGAAGTAAAAGTCGATTATCCAATGAAAGCAAAAATGTTAACTATGTTTTCTAAAGATCTGAACAAATATAAAGTACAGGTAAACAGTGTTGAATACACGCAAAGTAAAACTGAAAAAGTATTAACACTTCATCTTGTTGCAGATAAAGACAGACAAATAACAAAGCTCGTTGAATATCTGACAAAAGTATACGAAGGCAAGTATACTTTCAAGGTAGAAGAAATTACTTTTGATGAAAAAACCAATAAGTACTTTAGTGAACTGAAGGTGAGAATATTATGAAAATCCGTATTGAAGATTATCTACATAGAATAGATAGTGCATTTAAGGACAAAACGCCAAAAGACAAGTATCTCACATATATTATGATTGTTGCGGCTATTTTTTCTTTTGCGTATCTCTTATTTTGGGATAGTTCATTTGCCAACTTTGAAAAGACGAGAGAACATGTTAAGAGCTTGAATCTGAAAATCACTACTGATCAACGTTTTTTACGACAAAATCCGGAAGCAAAAATAGTCCAACTCACTAGAGAAATTCAAAAAATAAATGGTGAAATAGCTTCTATTAAAGATACAAATACTTATATAAAAAGTAAAATTGAAACTATATCTTCACTTATCTATGATGAGAGAGTATGGGGACAGTATATTGATTCTATTGCAAAAAATGCACAAAAATATGATGTTAAATTACTTCATTTGACAAATAAGTATGCAAAAACAGAAAATTCATTTGGGCATATTCTTGATATTTCAATTGAATCAACAGCAAATTTTCAAAATACACTCAAGTTTATTAATTCTCTTGAACAAAGCGAATTAGTAGTAGATCTTCATAACTTTAAAATCAATGCAGATAAAGAATTAAACTCTGATTTAAATATATCTGTATGGGGGATTACATACTAATGAAAAATTTATATTTCATATTATTACTGTTGTTAACAACCCAACTCTTTTCAAATGAGCTTGCATGGGTTGATGAACAGATAGAAGCTATTAAGCCAGAAAGAATCGGTATTTCAAATACCGCAATTTCAAAAGTAAAAAGCCCATTTATCTTTTTAGAAAAAGCTGATGATTCAACTGTACAAAAAAATACAAAAGGTGTAACTTCACCTTATGCTAAGTATAAAACAGTTACAAAAAGAAAATCATCAATTTATTTTAGACTTGAAGCTATTTTAAATAAATCAGCGATGATTAATGGAAAATGGTATAAAGAAGGTAAATATATTTATGGATATAAGCTTAAGAAGGTTAATAGGACATCCGTTGTACTTATTAGAAAAAACAAAAAAATACGTCTTTCTACTGCGAGTAGAAATAGACACATAAAATTTAAAAATAAATAGGGATATCACATGAAACTTATTAAAACATCACTTTATACAACTTTACTTACAATGATGCTTTGGACAAGCAGTTTTGCGGACTGTTCTTATGAACTTTTTAGTATAAGTTCTGCCAAGAACACAAGGATTGGTGACTTTATAGAACAACTCAGTGATGAGTGTGGTTTTAGTATTATTGTAACTGATTCTAATGCCCAAAAATTTTTAAAGACACGATTAAATAAAACAAACTTAAAAAACTTGACTATTAATGAAGTATTAAATATTATTTTAACGGAGCATAACCTTTCTTACACGCTTGAAAATAATTTACTAAAAATTTCTTATTTAAAAACAAAAGTTTTTAATATAGATTATATTTTATCACAAAGAAAAAGTACAGGGAGTACTGATGTTACATTAAGTTCTTCATCTAATGCTCAACAGGGAGGAGCTGTAGGTGCTACAGCAGCAGCGACGACTACATCTTCTTCTACAGGTCAAAGTGGAACAGGAACAGGTGGAAATTCCACATCAGATACAGGTATTAAAATAGAAAGTTCTGATGAAGTGAAATTTTGGGAACAACTTGATACAGAATTTCAAAGTATTTTAAATCGTCCTACTGATTCATATAAAGCACCTGCTCCAATTATTAATAAAAATGCAGGACTTATTACTGTCACTGCTACAGATAAACAACTGAAGCGATTTGCAAGTTATCTTAAAAAACTTCAGGACAAAGTAAAACTACAGGTGCTTATTGATGTACAGCTTCTTTCTGTCACAATGAGTAAAGGAAGATCAACAGGAATAGACTGGAAACAGCTCTATGCCCTTCAAAATATTAAACTCTCAGCGAGTGCTGCGAATTATAATAATATAACGACAACTATCCCTGCTGATGGTGTTATAACAGATACCGCGGCCGTTGGTGGAAGTGCTTCACAGCTTTTAACTATGAGTGCTAGTGGTCAACTCACAGAAGTAATTAAATTTTTAAAGACACAAGGAAAAGTTAAATCTATTTCTAATCCTAAGGTATTAACATTAAATAATCAACCGGCATTAATCACTGCAGGAACAGAATACTTTTATAAAATCATATCTTCAACCAATCAACAAGGAACAGGCGGCGGTGTAGCAGCAACTACACAAAATGATAGTGTTAATTCTGTATTTGCGGGTGTTTTATTAACTATTACTCCTGAAATTTCTGATGATAAAACAATCACTTTAAAAATTAACCCTTCCATTTCAGAAACAACCACAGATATTTCAAAAACTGCAAATACAGGTAGAACTATGCCACCCGATTTAAGCCGCCGTCAATTATCTTCAGTTGTAACAGTAAAAGATGGAAGTAGAATTATTTTAGGTGGTCTTATTACCTCTAAAAGAACTAATGACACTAATCAAGTTCCTATTTTAGGAAGTATTCCAATCCTTGGGTATTTATTTAAACATGAAAAAGTACTTAAGACGGTTGAAGAACTTGTTATTATTATATCACCACATATTATAAAAAAAGAAAAAAACTCTCTTTCACTTTCTGATTTAGGCTATGAAGGTATTAGTGATTCACTTTTACAGCCAAAGTCTGCTTTAAAAAAGAAAAAGATAGTCAAACTTAATACACATAACGAAAACAAGTAAGGTCTTAGATAGATGAACAGTATCTTTGTTAATTCCAAAAATGTTTTCTTAGATACAGTCAACTCTAAAGATTATGTACAGTTAGATCGTGTATCAACTATATATCAATCTTTAAAAGACTCCATTAAAAAACCTCTTAAGATGATTCTTTTATATGGCAAACCAGGAACTGGTAAGAGTATGTTCTTAACAAAGCTCCACCATGACCTTTGTGAATCGAGCAATATTTACCTTTATCAAACACCAATTTTAGATGAGAGTGAATTTTATAAAACTTTGGCCCAAGACATTTTTCAAACAAAGTATAACGATACACTTAATTTTACACAGTTTATGAAAATAGTAAAAAATCAAGAAAATCAAGAAATACCTGTTGTTCTTTTGGATGAAGCGCAACTCTATTCTGAACTCTTAATGGAAAAGATAAGACTTTTATCAGATACAAGAAGTATTAAATTTGTTATTTCACTCCATAAAACGGAACGAGAAGATCTTATAGCAAAGGAGCACTTTCAAACACGAATTTGGGAAACTATAGAACTTGAAAATGCTTCAAAAGCAGAATTGAAAATATACATACAAAAAAAGCTAATGAAAGCGAACTGTTTTGATACGGCAAATATGTTTAGCACTCATACAGTAAAAAAAATATATAAACTTACACATGGCAACTATAGAGATACAAATAAATTACTTTATACACTTTTTGATATTTATACTACATATGAACAGCATAGTAATATATATCCTCTCAACACAACAAAAGTACCAAATAAATTTGTAGAAATGGCTGCTATACATACAGGGTTGATACATGCTTAATATTCATGAACTTGAAAAACAATGGAAAATTTATAAAATAAAATCTTATTTACCTTATGCCCTTATTATCGTGAGTCTTAGCATTATAGCACTCATTACATACATTTTTTACGATACCCAGACAAAAACAAGACTACAACATATTAAAAAATCTCCTACTGTTAAGCATGTGCAAGTAAATATAAAAAAAATAAAAGCAAGAGATACGAATAAAACAATAATTCAGCTAAAAGCTAAAAAGATTTCAAAACCTAAACTACAGACAGAAAAACAAGATAAGCTCTTACCATCTATGAACTTTATGAAAAACATTCAACATGAAGCACAAATTTATACCCATAGTTCAGACCCTATTAAGGAAAAAACGACAAAAAGAATACGAAAAAAAATAAAGAAAAAGACATCTACAAATACAATAGAAGATGTAAGAATAAAAGAAGTTCCTAAAATACATAAAGAACAAAAACCGGATATTACAATAGAAAGAAAAGAAACACAAAATGATATCATGGACATAATTAAGCGTTTTAAAAAGAACAATAATCCAGCACTGAGCCTTTTTGTCGCAAAAAAATATTATGAACTCGGTAAGTATGAACAGTCATACAATTATGCCCTGATTACGAATCAGATTAATTCAAATATAGAAGCTAGCTGGATTATATTTGCTAAATCATTGGTGAAGTTAAATAAAAAGAATAAAGCTATTTTTACGCTTAGAGAGTATATTAAATCTTCGCATTCTAGTAATGCTGAGCTATTATTAAATGAAATCAAATCAGGAAAGTTTAAATGAAAATAATAATTCTTTTTTTACTCACATGTAATCTATATGCTATGAATATGAAACAAAATTTATTTACACTCTACCAAAATAAAAAATATGATAAAGTCTGCAGCATAGGATTCAGTAATTTTCAAAGGTATAAAAAAGATGAAGAGTTTGTAAGTTTATATGCCTTTGGATGCCTTAATGCTGATTATATTGATAGATTGGCCATTCCTATAGCAACGTTAAAATTTTCAAAAGAAGCCCGAGCAAATGCTGCATATTTTTCAGTTATTTTAATGCAAAAAAAGCTACTTTATCATGCACTAATAGACAATTATGACCTTTCTAAATACATATTACCTTCTACTGACTATGTTCTTTCTAAAGTTTTTGATTTATATTCTAAACTTGGCAAACATGAGTCAAGAGCATTTTATCTTTTTCAAGACCCAACAGATAAAAAACTTACATATAAGCTTTATATTACAAAAGATTATAAAGTCTATAAAATGGTTATTGAAGAATATTATGATACAATGATTCTAAAACGTCATGTATACTGGTAGGAGTACTTGTGGATAGAATAACGACAGATTTACTCGCAAACGGTTCTATTATGAAGAGTCAGGTAGACAGACTCTTAGCAAAAGGTATCAGCGAAAATTTAATATTACGAGATCTTACTCTCTCAGGTTTTATGACAAAAGAGAGACTTATAAGATTTATAGTCCAAAAGATAAGAGAAGGTGTTTACGACCTTTCTATCATTGATAATTATGATTATATTAAAGAAAAATCGGTGCTTGAAAGATTGGCAGAAGAACTTGATTTACTCTTTATTGACCTAGATTCAATAGATATGGACTATAGTCTCATAGAAAGAATTCCTCTCAATCAACTAGAAAAGCACAATAGTATTCCAATTTCTCAAGATGATATGAGCATTACTATTGCTTTTAGTGATCCACTGGATATGGAAGCTCAAGAAGCCATCCAAAGACTTTTTCCAAGAAAAATTTTAAAAATTGCTTTGGCAACAAAAAAACAAATTCTTTCTTATTTATATAAAATTGGTTTAAAAGACAGTATCAAAGACCTAGTCAAAAAAATACGGGATGAGCTGAATTCCATCAGTAGCATAGAAGAACAGCAAGAAGCATCTTCCATATTACTTCTTATTGATGTTGTTCTCAAAACTTGTATTAATGCCAGAGCCAGTGATATTCACGTCGAGCCAACAGAGAAAAACTGTGTTGTTCGTGGCCGTGTTGATGGTAAACTCACCGAAATGTTCATATTTGAAAAAGATATTTATCCTCCTTTGGCCTCAAGAGTAAAATTACTTGCTAATCTTGATATTGCAGAAAAAAGAAAGCCTCAAGATGGACGTTTTTCAACATCTGTTGGAGCAAGAGAATATGATTTTCGTATTTCTACACTGCCCATTTTATATGGTGAATCTATTGTTATGCGTGTTTTGGATAAACAAAAAGCTTTAGTTCGACTCGAAGATGCAGGGATGGACAGCAATAGTTACCAAAAATTTCTAAAAGGTCTTAAAGCACCTTACGGTATTATTCTTGTTACAGGGCCTACAGGAAGCGGTAAAACTACAACACTTTATGGTGCTTTAAATGAATTGAGAAATATTGAAGATAAAGTTATTACAGTTGAAGATCCTGTTGAGTATAGAATGAACCTTATCCAACAAGTACAAGTGAACTCTAAAGTAGGACTTAGCTTTGCCGATGCTCTTCGATCTATATTAAGACAAGATCCCGATAAAATTATGATTGGAGAAATTCGTGATCAAGAAACACTTGAAATTGCAATTAAAGCTGCTTTAACAGGACATATGGTCATTTCAACACTCCACACAAATGATGCAATTAGCGCCATTCCAAGAATGTCAGATATGGGTATTGAACATTACTTAATTAGTGGGGCACTTGTGGCTATTCAGGCACAAAGACTCGTGAGGAAAATATGTACCCACTGCAAAATAGAAGATGATTTATCAGCTTCAGTTTTAGAAGAAATTGAAGGAATCATACCTGAAGGAACTATATTTTACAAAGGCAAAGGTTGTAAAGAATGTGCGGATACGGGATATATGGGAAGAGAAATGATCTGTGAAGTACTCAACATATCAGAAGAACTCTCTTCAATGATTGCAAAAGGTACATCAAAAGAGCAGATGCTTGAACAAGCTAAAAAAGAGGGGTTTATTGGGCTCTTTCAAAATGGTATTCAAAAAGCAATTGATGGAGTTACCAGTATAGAAGAGATTTTAAAGGTGGCAAAAGTATGAAGTATTTTGTAGCGACTATCTTAACAAAAGGTAAAAAAGAAGAAATTGGCTTATATGCAGATAACAAACAAGAAGCAAATAGTTACGCAAAATTAAAATTTTCAGGTATTTTAATTAAAGTCGCCGAGGCACAAGAACCTTTGGATGTACAACTTAAAAGATTTAAAACAACTTTTTTATCAAACATTAAAAAAAGAAAAATCAAACCAGATGCTCTTATTGCAGCCATTAGGCAACTTGCAGTTATGACAAATGCCGGTATATCAATTCATGATTCCTTAAGTGAAATTGCAAATGCTACGACAGATGAAGCTTTAAAATTTGTTTTTTCAAAAATTGCAGAAGATATTAATGCTGGACTTTCAATATCAGCAGCGATGCAAAATTTTCGCTATGAGCTGGGAAATCTAACCATTGCAATGGTAGAACTTGGAGAAAAAACTGGTAATTTGGACGAAGCATTGTATTCTTTAGCAGATATGCTTGAAGAAATTCGTGCCAATATTATAAAATTTAAAAAAGCAATGGCATATCCACGAAATGTGATGATTGCTATGGCAGTTGCCTTTACTATTTTAATATCATATGTTGTTCCAAAATTTAAGAGTATTTTTGAACAACTTCATGCTGAGTTACCTCTGCCAACATTAATATTAATGAAACTTGAATATATTTTCAATAATTTTGGTCCTTACGTTTTAGCTGGACTTGCATTATCTTTTATAATTTTCAAATACCTCATTAATACTTATGAACATATTCGATATGGTTGGCATAAATTTTTGCTAAAAACATACTTAATTAAAAATATTATTAAATTTGCTACATTAAGTAGATTTACATTAGTATTTTCTGAACTTATTCGTGCGGGTATCCCTATAGCAGAGGCACTTGAGACTTCGACTTCAATGGTTGATAATCTTCCCTTAAAGAGAAAGCTACAATCTGTTATTCACACAGTTGAAAAAGGGGGAACGCTCAACAAAGGCTTAGAAGAAACTAATCTTTTTGAAAATATGATTATACAAATGGTGCGAGCCGGCGAAGACAGTGGTACGCTTGATACTATGATTAAAAAAGTAGCCGAATATTACAAGATGCGTTTTGATGCTATTATAGATGGACTCAGTGAAGCAATTGAACCAATTATGCTACTTATTATTGCATCTATGGTTATTTTACTCGCACTTGGTATCTTTTTACCTATGTGGAATCTTGGACAAGCCGTTCAAGGTGCAGGATAAAAACTCAAATGTTACTTAAACAAAAATTGTTTTAAGTAACATTGCTATTTATGCTAAATTTGTATAAACTTTTTGAACATCTTCATCATCTTCAAGTCTCTCAAGTATTTTATCTACATCAGCATGTTCTTCTTCTGTAATTTCTATTGGTGTATTTGCTATTCTTTCTAATGTTGCTTTTGTAATTTCTACACCCATTTTTTCCAATGCTTCATGCATCGTTCCAAAACTTGTATAATCAGTTGTAACCAATACTAAACCTTCTTCTGCTTCAATTTCTTCAAGTCCTGCATCTATAAGTTCAAGTTCCAACTCTTCAATGTCCATATTTTCAGAAAGAGGAAATTCAAAAATAGCTTTCCGTGAAAACATAAATTCCAAAGAACCATTTGTAAGCATCTCTCCACCATTTTTATTAAGTGTACTTTTTACATTTGCAACTGTTCTTGTATTATTATCAGTTGCACATTCTATAAAAAGAAGAACACCATGTGGTGCTTTTCCTTCAAAATTTACCTCTTTCATGTCAGAACTATCTTTAGCAGTAGCTCTTTTTATAGCTGCATCAATATTGTCTTTTGGCATATTTTCAGATTTTGCATTAAGAATTGCAGTTCGTAGTTTTGCATTCATATCAGGATCACCGCCACCCTCTTTTGCTGCCATTGTAATTACTTTACCAAGTTTTGGAAACAATTTAGACATTGCTCCCCATCTTTTTAACTTTGATGCTTTTCGATATTCAAACGCTCTACCCATAAAAAAATTCCTTTTTACAATTATTTTTGAAATTATACCATTTTCAATGTATAATGCACTCTAAGGAATATGAATGAGACTTAGCTTTAGACTAAAACACCATTTTTTTAGTGCTTTTCGTGAATTATTTGTGCACCATCATGGCTCTTTGGAGTTTCGTGCAAAGATTTTTGCACTTTTAATTGCTGCCAATGAAGATGCAACAGTTGAAAACTATATTCTTATTAAAAGAATTGGTCTTAAATTATACAAAGAAGATACTGATAGAGCTGATTTACTTATGCTTTCAAGCAAAGAGATGGTAAAAAAGGTCAAAGAAGATAATGGCCTGAACCTTGATTCTCTTGCACTAAATATCCAAAAAGAATTAAAAATTATCCCCAGATATGCAAAAAAAATAGATATTGATGCACTAAGAGAATTTCTAAAGTTTACACATAATAATGATACACTTACATATCAAGAAAATATTTTGGAATTTTTAGAAAATATAAAAAATGAAATACTCAACCAACACAAGAACAAAGGGTAATTATGGATTTACAAACATTAGCACTCCACGCCGGATATGAAAAAGACACACAAGGAACAATGGCTGTTCCAATTTACCAGACGACTGCTTATGAATTTAGAGATGTCGAGCATGCTGCAAACTTATTTTCATTAAAAGAACTTGGAAATATTTATACCCGTTTAAATAATCCTACAACAGATGTCTTTGAAAAACGTTTTACAGAGTTAGAAGGTGGAGAGGCTGCAATTGCAACATCAAGTGGTATGAGTGCCATCTTTTTTGCTCTTGCCAATGCAGCACAAGCCGGTGATAATATATTGTGTGCTACACAACTTTATGGAGGTAGTCTTACACTCAGTGCACATACACTAAAACGATTTGGCATAGAAGCAAGATTTTTTGATGTACATCAACCAGAGCAGATACAAAACTTAGTCGATAAAAAGACAAAAGCAATATTTTTTGAATCACTTACAAATCCAAGTATTGATGTAGCAGATATACAAGCCATTACAAATATTGCAGATTCCCATAATATTTTAACAATAGTAGATAATACCGTAGCGACTCCTGTTTTATGTCGTCCTTTTGAATTTGGTGCAGATATTACAGTACACAGTGCCAGTAAATACACAACAGGACAAGGGCTTGCTATAGGTGGCATAATGGTTGAGAGAAAAGGCCTTATAAACAAGCTTAAAGATAACCCCCGTTATGCCCATTTTAATGAACCAGATGCTTCTTACCATGGTTTAGTCTATACAGAAGTTGGACTGCCTCCTTATACACTCAGAGCCAGACTTTCACTTTTACGCGATTTAGGTGCGGCTCTATCACCCTTTAATTCATGGCTCTTTATTCAAGGAATAGAAACGCTTACATTACGCATGAAAGAACATTCTAAAAATGCACTGATACTTGCAGAATTTTTAGAATCACACCCTAAAGTAAAAAAAGTAAACTATCCAGGATTACAGAGTAATAAAAACTATAAAAATGCACAAAAATATTTTCAAGATGGACTTTGCAGTGGACTGCTTAGTTTTGAAGTTGAGAGTTTTGATAAAGCAACAAAAATTGTCAATGCAACAAAACTCTACTCCATTGTTGTCAATATTGGGGATTCAAAATCAATCATTACACATCCGGCATCAACAACACATCAACAACTTTCACATAATGAACTTATTGCTTGCGGTGTTTCAGAAGGACTTATACGAATATCATGTGGTTTGGAAAGTGCTAAAGATTTAATAGAAGATCTCAAAGAAGCACTTGAAGCATAATTAAGACTGTTTTGCTAAAATACTATTACTAATTTTCGGAGAACTATCAACTTGTCTTTAAACCTGCAAACGTATACAGAACATTTTACAAATCCACTCTATCTTGAAAGTGGACGTATTTTGGAACCATATGACATAACATATGAAACATATGGAACACTCAATGAAGATAAAAGCAATGTAGTTGTTGTATGCCATGCGCTCACAGGTTCTCATCATGCAGCAGGTCTCTACGAGGGAGAGAATAAAGCTGGTTGGTGGGATGGTTTTATAGGTTCAGGTAAAGCAATAGATACAGACAAATATTTTGTTATTTGCTCCAATGTCATCGGCAGTTGTTTTGGTTCAACCGGTCCTATGAGTCTGCAGTATTCCCATCATGAACCTTACCGATATAAGTTTCCCGTAGTCAGTATAAAAGATATGGTCAAAGCACAACGTATTCTTTTTGACAGACTCGATATACACAGAGTTCATGCCATAGTCGGTGGTTCTATGGGCGGTATGCAAGCATTGCAATTTGCTATTCACTACCCAAATTTTGCAAATAAAATAATAGCACTAGCTACAACACATGCAACTCAGCCATGGGCCATTGCTTTTAATAAAGTTGCTCAAGAATCCATACTCAATGATCCAGATTTTAAACAAGGCTATTATGACCCGGATCTTTTAAAAGAGCAAGGTCTTTCTGGTATGGCAGTTGGACGTATGGCCGGACATATTAGCTTTTTATCCCATGAATCAATGCGTAAAAAATTTGGCAGAGATTATAAACTTACAGATGGACTTTATGAGCTTTTTGGAAAATTTCAAGTAGAATCATATTTAGAATATAATGGTTATAATTTCACTAAATGGTTTGACCCCTTAGCGTATTTATACATAACAAAAGCAATCAATATATACGATTTATCTCGTGGTTTTGACTCTTTAGCAGAAGCTTTTAAAAGAGTTACCGCAGCTCTGTATTTAGTAAGCTTTAAAAATGATCTTCTTTTTAAGAATATTGAAATGCAAGAAATTGCAGATGAATTGCAAAAAATAGGCAATAAAAATTATAATTATATTGATATAGAAAGTGACTATGGGCATGATGCTTTTTTAGTAGAGTTAGATAAATTTAAAACTTATGTAAAGGATGCATTAGATGGCTAAAGAAAAATTTGAAACAAAATTAGAAAGTGCTAAAAAAATATTGCAAACACTTATGAACCCGGACATTACGCTCGAAGAGAGTGTTAAGGCATATGAAAAAGGGATGAAAGAGTTAAATGAATCTCAAAAAATGCTTGAAGATGCACAAATAAAAATTCAAAAGATAAAAACTGAGCAATGATAGCAGCCGTTTTACAACTCAACGCACAAGGTATGAGTTCTACAAAACTCTATAACTATGTACGTATTGCAAGTAAAAAGAACGTAAAACTTTTACTTCTAGGTGAGTATGTTCTTAACCCTTTTTTTAAGGAGTTAGAGCATATGTCTGTTTCTATGATTAAAGAGCAGGCCCTTCATCAAATCAAAGTTCTAAAAGAGCTTTCAGCTACCTATAATATGCTTATCATTGCTCCTCTCATTATTGTAAAAAAGAATAAAGTATACAAATGTATCGCTAAATTTGCACCTGCTTCAATATCTTATTATAATCAACAAATTCTTATCAATTATGCCCACTGGAATGAAGAAAAATTTTTTGCAAATGAAGTCACAAAAGTTCAATCTCCTATGGTTTTTAAGTTAGATGGCTTTAAATTTGCAGTTATAAGTGGATTTGAACTCCATTTTGATGAAATTTTTGCTAAACTTACTAATAAAAACATTGACTGCTTGCTTGTTCCCAGTGTTTCTACTTTTGAATCATATGAAAGATGGAAAGCTCTCGTTCTTTGTAGAGCTTTTACTCATAATATGTATATATTAAGAGCAAACAGAATCGGAGAGTATAAAGCAAAAGAATCTACATGGAAGTTTTATGGAGATTCTGTTTTAGTATCTCCAAATGCAGAACTCACAAACCATTTAGGGAACAAAGAAGAGTTAATGATAGTTGATATGAGTCATACAGATGTCATACAAGCAAGACGTATGTGGGGCTTTAAAGAGGCTATGAGTAAAAGAATTCATTAAACACAAAAAGGATTTATTATGATGCACTATTTTCACCGTCAAGTACAACTCTGGGGAGAATCAACACAAGAAAAACTCCAAACTAAAAAAATAGCAATTATTGGAGCGGGCGGATTAGGTTCGTCTCTTGCTTTTGCATTGGGAGCTTCTGGAATTGGTGAAATTCATATAATTGATTTTGATGAAGTGAGTCTGCATAATATTCATAGACAAGTTGCTTTTAAAATGGGTGATGAGGGCAAAAATAAAGCACAAATAAATGCCCAAACTATCGAGCAACGATGCCCTTTTGCCAAAGCAATTGCACATGATTGTAATTTTGAGCAGTGGAGTGAAAAAAATATACATGTAGATCTTATTATAGATGCTACAGACAACCTTCCAACACGTGGAGATATCAATACATATGCAAAAAAAGTAAATACCCCATGGATATATGGCAGTGTTGAAGCATTCCACGGGCAGGTTTGTTTTATTGATAAATCATCTTTTAATGATGCTTTTAAAATTGTTCAAAAATCACCGGCAGGTATCGCAGCACCAATAGTAATGCATATAGCTTCTCTTCAAGCAAATTTGGCCTTAAGATATTTGGCAGGTTTAAGCGTTAAAAAAGATTTTCTTTATTATCTCTTCTTTAACGAGGAAGGTGAACTGATTACTCAGAAATTTGGGCTTCCAACAGAGGATTAATCATATTTAAAAAATCATCACGAGCTTGTGCATTAGCACTTGCTATGATGTACCCCTGATGACTAATAGGGTCAATATTTGTACCTTCTAAATCTGTCACAAATCCACCAGTATTTTTAATAATAAGACATGCAGCTGAGAGGTCCCAAGCATGTGCAGATTTTGGAAAGTAGGCTATATAATTACTATATGCACCTTTTGCTACCATACACATAGAATAGGTAATAGAGCCTCCGATAGAAGTAAGCTTTTTTACTTTATCTTCTTTAAACAGCTGATTAAGCGTTTTTACAATCGGGTGAGATCGTTCAGGTTTAAAATTTACCACGGCAACTGTAGCATTTTCTCGTAGTGGCAGTGTTAACATTCCAATATAAGATTTAGCTCCTTTTTCTGTTTGAAAAAACTCATTTGTAAAAGGGTTAAAAACAATACCCACACTTACATCACCATTTTCAATGAGTGAAAGATTTATTGCCGCTGTATTTTCATGTGTTATAAAGGCCCATGTACCATCGATGGGATCAATAGCCCAATAAGGTTTAGAGGTGTCAATATCATCACACTGCTCTTCTCCCATGACTTGTATATTAAAACTGTCTTTGAGCCGCTTGGTCATATAATCTTGTACTTGCTGGTCTATATTTGTTATAGGCGTATTATCACCTTTAAATTCATAAGAGAAAGTATTTGTTTCTCTTGCTTCTTTAATGATTCTTCCTGCCTCTTCGACAATCTGTTTTGCAATAATTAAATAGATATTTCTCATAATCAGCCTTTGCTTTTTGCCTGTTTATGAATAGAATAAAAAATGTATTTATAGTGTTTAATGATTTTTAAATGTAAGTAAGTGGTGGGTTCTGAGTGACTCGAACACTCGACCGCTCGGTTATGAGCCGAGAGCTCTAACCAACTGAGCTAAGAACCCACTTTATGTTGGTAGGTCGGAATTATACAAGGAAATTCCTTACATAATCCTTATTATCTCTTGTCTATTGCGTATTTATCATCCAAATTGAAAATATATTGAGATAGCCCCAAAACGAGAGCAAAGATGTCTCAGTAACACCCTGCTCTTTTAACTCTTCTAAAAGAGGTTTATATAATTCCAACCACGTTTGTCGAGCTTTTGCATCAATTCTAAATGGTGCATGACGTCCGACCATTCTAGGTGCTCCTCTATTTGTATTAAAATACGCAGGTCCCCCGCATATTTGTATGAAAAAGTCTGCCGAATTTACTTTTGCTTGTTCAAATTCTGTATCATCTTGAGGAAAAAGTTGATAAATATCACTTTTCTTGATTGCATCATAATGTTTTGAGACTAATTCTCTTACACCTTTTTCACCTACTTCAAGTAAAAACTCTGGTATTGGCTTTATAACTGGTGGTCTAACACCAAATTGTGCCTGACTTATTTCTAAATTCATTTTTCTTCTTCTCCATTTTTTGTTGGTTTTTTAATTTTATAAACAACTGCATATAAAAGTGGTACATATAAAAGATTAAGTACCGTTGCCCATGCTATACCATAACCAAGTGAAACAGCCATCGGCTGTAGTATTTTTGCTTGTCCTGATGCAAAAAAGATAAGTGTCAATAATCCAAGTACAGTCGTTAAAGATGTCAATAAAATTGGTCTCAGTCTCGTTTTTGCTCGTTGCATCAATTCTTCTGTATCTTTAGCATTTTTAATAAAATCTACCATAATGAGACCGTCATTTACTACAACCCCTGCAAGCCCTACTATACCGATAAGTCCCGGCATGGTAAGATTAAGCCCCATCAACCAATGGCCAACATATACTCCAAGCAACACCAAAGGAATAGTACTAATAACAATCAAAGATTTTTTTATAGAATCAAAAAGCCATACCAGTGTGATAAAAATTAAAAATATTGCTATAAGTCCTGATTGTAACATCTCTTTTTTATTTTTATTATTCTCTTTTTCTTCACCTTTTATATCGACTACGAGGCCTTTTTGTTTAAATTCTTCTAACAAAGGTTTTATTTTTTTCATAAGTTCAGAGGAGGTTATAATTTTTTTATTAGTTGAAGCATACAAGCTTCGGACCCTTTTGCCATTTTCTTTTTTCAATGTTACAAAACTTTGTATATATTTAAAATCACAAATTTCTTTGAGTGCTATGTATGTATCAGAACCAGGTACTTGTAACTCCACTCTATTTATTGAATTAATATTATTATTTAAATTACTTTCTAAGCGTATACGAACCAAACCTTTTTTATTAAATAATTTACCATATTCTCCCTTTAAATAATAAGCACGTAATTGGTTTGAAATATCTTGCTCTGTAAAACCCAATTCCTGTCCATACCTGTTTACATGGAGTTTTAATTCTTTTTCCCCCAATATTGCATCATCTGCAATATTATATACCCCTTTTATTGTGCTAAGTTTTTTTTCTAAAATTTTTAAATAGGGAACAACATTTTTCCCATCTTTTGAACTCAAACTAATTTCAACATCATGTGCAACAATTCCAGTACCGGGAACCTTGACAACTAACTCTTCAAAACCTGACTTTTGATTGGCCAATTCTTTTTTAATCTTCTTTGCTATCTCTTTTGCATCATGTTTTCTTGTTTTTACATTTGAGTTATATTCAATGGAAAGATACGGGCTTATATATTTATCGAACAAATTTTGTGGAGCCCTTTCATGTAAATCAATAAAAATATGGAACATATTTTCACCAAGTTCTGCCCTATTTTTAGCATCCATTTTAAAGCCGATAACAGATGTGACAGAAGCAACATCCTTTTTATCAATATTTTTCAATATAATATTTTCAAGTTTTGTAACAATTTTTTCTGTATCTTTGAGTTCATTATTAATATTAACTTTTCCATAGACATAAACCTGAGTATTGTCAAAATCCGGAAAAAGTTGAAATTTAGCATTTTTCATCATTACAAATTCAAGGGCAAGAATAGTTAGTACAATAACGCTTAAAGAGACAACCTTCCTTTTAAAGAAAAAATGCAATGCTTTGCTATACCATACATACATTTTTTGCCAAAATCTTTTTGTAAAACTTCCTTCCTTTGAAACCCGCAAAAAATCATACGCATGCAGTGGTAAAAAATAGAATGCTTCAAAAAGAGAAGAAAGAAGCAATACTGTTATCATAATAGGAATTATTTTTATAAACATTCCCATTTCACCTGTCATTAAAAGCATAGGTAAAAATGCGAAAACTGTTGTCAATGTTGCTGTAACTACAGCCGGAAACATCTCTGCTGCACCATTAATTACAGCCTCTTTTCTGTCCATACCTTCTTCTAGATGCCTGTAAATATTTTCAGCCACTACAATGGCTTCATCCACAAGCATACCTAGTGCAATAAGAGCGCCTAAAAGAGAAAGCATATTCAGACTGTCACCAAGTATTTCTGTGACGATGAGTCCAATCATAAAACTTACAGGTATTCCAAGAGCAACAACAAAAGCAATTCCCTTATTAATAAATACAAGCATTGCCAAAAAAACAAGCATTAATCCAAAAATTATATTTGAAAAAACAGTATTGAGACGGTTTTTAATCCATACAGAAGTATCTGTATAAATATTATAATCTAATTCATGATGTTTTAATTTCTGCTTTTTTAATAATATTCGTATTTTTTTCACTAAAGCAATAGCATTCCCATTTTTACTTTTTGTAACATTAATAGAGATGTTTCTTACACCATTATAATGAGAAAGTTCTGCTGCATCACTCAATTTAAAAGAGACATCGGCAATATCACCTATTTTCACCCTTTTTCCACCGATATCAAGCAGTGTATTTTCAACTGTCTGCTTTGTTTTTTCACCATTATATGTTGAAATATATAAATGATGTGCTTTTTGTTTAATAGTACCTATGGGGAAAATAGAACTTATTTTACTCATTTGTGCAACAACAAGAGTGGAAGAAAGACCATAGGCACGTATTTTTTGAGGATTTAATTTGATAGCTAGTTCTTCATCAGCATCACCACGAATAGTAATATCACTTAAATCTTTAAATTTACTCAACTCTGTTTTTAATTCATCTGCACGTTTAAGAAGCTTTTCTTTTGAGATATCACCAGAGAGTGCTATAAGCACAAGAGGAAAAGAATGTGTCTTTATCTTGGCTATAGGTTCATTCATATCAGCCGGTAAATCTTTTTTTACACTGCTTATAACATCTTTAACATCATTTAAAACCGTAATATTGTTAGAACCGTTTTTTATCTCTGCACTAATAAGAAAAGAACCATTTTTTATGCTACTTTTAATATCTTTGAGTGCATCAATATTTTGTAAATCATCTTCTATTGTCTGCACTACCATTTTATCAAGTATATCAGCAGATGTTCCCGCATACCCTCCTTTAATAGTGATTTTATCCATATTCATAGGTGGAAATATTTCTTTTGGAATATTTATATATGCAAAAATTGACAACATCAAAATAAAAATTAATAATATATGATTTAATAATGGTTTTTCTATAGCGAATGCTATGAACTTACGAATCACGCTAATTCCTTTCTCTTAAAAAAGTGTATCAAGTATTTGATTTTTAAACTTTATGGATTCTACTGAAGCACTAATGAGTTTATGTTCTTCTTTGAGTGTGTCATATTCTACTTTTAATTTTGCAATATTTCTACTCTTAAAATAAATCTGCTCTGTAATATAAATTTTGGGAAAAGCAAACATTGCAATAAAACTCAAGGTAAATACTATATATAAAAAGTAGTTTAACCCCAATTTTTGTTTTGAAACAATTAAAACATCAATTTCATCTAAAAGTTCACTTTTATCATTCATTTAAATATCCATTTGAAATAAACGCATTTTTGCACTTCGACTTCTAACATTTTCTTTAATTTCATCTTCTTTTGCCATAATTGGCTTTTTACTTATAACTTTCCCCAGTTGATGGTTATTTCCACAAGTGCATCGAAATGCTTCTGGAGGGCAGATACACGATTTTGACCATTTTATAAACTCTTGTTTAACAATTCTATCTTCTAAAGAATGAAATGAAATAATCGCAATTTTAGCTTCTGGCAGTTTTGCACTTTCAATACTTGCAAGCAAAGACTTTAATTCTCCAAGTTCATCATTTACTTCTATACGGATTGCCTGCATAAGAAGTGTTGCCGGATGAATTTTCTTTCCTCGTGGCATATGTGATTTTAGTGTTTCACTTAACTCTTTTGCCGAATAAAAAGGGCGATTTTGCACTATAGTATCTGCTATTTTTTTATAATTGCGTAACTCTCCATATTCTAAAAGAATTTTTTCTAATTCAGGTTTTGCATATTCATTTACAACCTGAGAAGCATTAAGCGGAGCATCTTTATCCATACGCATATCCAGTGTATCACTTTCATATGAAAAACCCCTTTCTTTTTGATCTAGCTGTAATGATGACACGCCTATATCAGCAAGTATTCCTTTAATCTGCTTAGGGTCTATTTCTTGTAATATTTCTTTTATTATCTGAGAAAACCGACCTTTTCGTATACTTACTCTTGGTGCATATTTCTCAAGCCGTTTAGTAGAAAAATCAATAGCAGTTTGATCTTGATCTATTGCTATAAGTTGTACATTGGGATTTTTTTCAAGGATCATTGAAGAGTGCCCTCCATACCCCATAGTACAATCAATAATTATGCCTTCATTAATATCTTCAAAAGCTTTGATAACTTCTCGATATAAAACCGGAATATGTGGAATATTTTGCAAACGACACCCTATATCTTATAATTTATTAGTTATTATACATCAAATTTGATTTAGGTTTAATTTTTTATACTGTATCATTGAGTGGTAATTAAAATAAAAGGTTTTTTTATGCTTATACAATACCAAAATGAGCTACTAGCATTAGCACTGATTTTGATACTTTTGCTTCTTTATGTTTCCCTAAAAAGAAAAGCGACGACGACAAAAAAAGAAATACATGAAGAGGACAAACAAGAAGTATTGCAACAAACCCCTCTTCAAACAAAAACTTCTAGTGTAGACCAATCAGAAAAAATTTCTACTACTACTATAAAAACTACCGTTCCCGCCCATGGAAAAATAACAAAAGAAGACTTTAAAACTTTTAAGGGAGAACGAGTACTCTTGGCCGAAGACAATATCATTAATCAAAAAGTCATTTTAGGCCTTTTAGGGGATAGTGGTATGGACATAGTTATTGCAAATGACGGACAAGAAGTACTTGATATTTTAAAAAGTGATAATGACTTTATGCTTATTTTAATGGATGCCCATATGCCTCGCATCGATGGTTTTGAAGCAACAAAAATTATACGAAAAACTCCTCTCTACGATGATATTACGATTGTTGCA
>Ga0256829_1000454_pt1 | contig 41378 bp, 44 predicted proteins | sample 131447metaG_FD_185979 | JGI IMG/M metagenome (GOLD analysis project Ga0256829, IMG submission 185979) | Hydrothermal vent microbial communities from Lau Basin, Pacific Ocean - 131-447 | ecosystem: Environmental > Aquatic > Marine > Hydrothermal vents | place: Pacific Ocean: Lau Basin | collected... | reverse complement strand
ATCATACATACTCTAAAATAGTTCAATGAGCTTTTTAACTGTAAATTTTTAATATTTTTTACGGATATTCCGTTCTAATACCTAGTTTAGTGTGTTGAAAAACTGTTTCATCGGATTTACCTATATTCTTTACCATTATAGTTAAATTTAATCAATAACAAAGATAGATAGTGCTACCCTTTTTGTATACTTAAAATAAGGTATGAGGTTTTAGTCATGAATAAGTCTAATATTGCACTAATTACAAAAAATGTATACATCCTCGATACAAATAGAGAGAAGATAGTAGATATATGGCTCAGCGCCACTGATGTTCAAAAAATACTCAAAAAGCATGATGTCAATATAAAAATGTTTTCCACTACTTATGCACACCCTGTTCTAAACTACTTTATAGGAGTTATTCAAGGTTCAAATACTATAGGCAATTGTCCTGTTATTAGTAAATTGCTCGAGTACCTTAAAGACAAAGAAATTTCATCCGCTGAACTTTTTATAATTTGTATCAATTTTAGAAAATCCATGATTAACTTACTCTTCCAAAACAATCGTATGAGTGAAGAAATGTATGAGAATATTAGCTATATATTTGATGCGAATTTTCGGGGTGTCTTAGAAGCTTTCAATGAAACAATTTCAAAAGCTAAAGCAGAATCAAAACGTTTCTATGACATTGCAACAAAGGATCACCTCACTCAAATTTATAATCGACAAAAATTTGATGAAATGCTTAAACAAGAGCTACAAAAAGCACAAGCAGGATTACAATTATTTTCTCTTATTTTAATAGATATAGATTTGTTCAAACAAGTCAATGATAGACATGGGCATGAAATCGGTGATACAGTTTTATGCACACTTGTAGAAATTGTCAAGCACCATATTCGAGAGTTTGATATTTTTGCTCGATGGGGTGGAGAAGAATTTATTATTCTCATTCCAAAGACTACAAAAGAAAATACGATACAAAAAGCAGAAAATATCAGAAAATCCATAGAAATACACCCTTTTGAGAAAGTTGGAAAAATTACTGCTAGTTTTGGTATAACACAATATAAAGAACTCGATACAGAGTCCTCTATCTTTAGACGTTGCGATGAAGCCCTCTATAAATCAAAAGAAAATGGAAGAAACTGTATCAGCAGTCTCTAGTCCCTTTTTGTTGTTTTCCTCTTCTTCTTTGTAACTTTCATCTGTTTTTTTGTCTCAGGTCTGTTAGAGTTATTTTTACTATAGTTTCGCTCTTTTTTCGCACTTGGTTTTTTATGTTCACCTTTGAGTCGCTTTTCATCCACATCTTTACGTCTGATGTTGGGGTCAGGTTCGAACCCTTCGACTACTTCTTTATCTATCTTCATACCTATTACTTTTTCAATCTCTTTAATGTCATATTTTTCATAAATATCTAAAAGAGAAATCGCTTCACCCTCACGACCTGCCCGACCTGTTCGCCCTACTCTATGGACATAATCTTCAGGAACTGAAGGCAGCTCATAGTTGATAACATAAGGAAGTTCTTCAATATCAAGACCTCTTGAAGCAATATCTGTAGCCACAAGAACTTTTATACTTCCATCTTTAAATTTTTGGAGTGTTTTGAGTCGTTTTGCTTGTGTTTTATCACCATGAATCACATCACATTTCAAACCATCTTTTTTCAGCTCTTCTACAAGTGTATCTGCACTCACTTTCGTTCTCGTAAAAACTAAAACCTGTGGATAATTTCTTGAACCTATGAGATATGCTAAAAGCCCTGCTTTTCTGTTGGTGTCTACCATATAAGCCACTTGGTTGATGGTGTCTACTGTAGAGTTTTTCTTAGAAGTCTCTATAAATGCAGGCTTATTGAGTACAAGCTTAGAAAGTTTACGTACCTTGTCACTATATGTTGCTGAAAAAAGCAGTGTTTGGTGGCGTTTAGGTAAGAGTGGATGGACTTTGCGTATCTCTTTTGAGAAGCCCATATCTAACATTCTATCCGCTTCATCAAGAACAAAAAATTCTATGTTTTCTATATTGAGTCCATTTTCAACATGTTCTAAGAAGCGTCCAGGTGTTGCGATAACAATATCTACACCCTTTTTCATAGCACGTTGCTGTGAGGCAATATCTTTACCCCCTACTAAAACAGCACACTCCACTTTCATATTTTGTGCATACTTTTGCAAATCTTCAAAGATTTGGATACTGAGTTCGCGAGTTGGTGAAAGAATCACTGCTTTAAGTAATCTCGTTTCATCTGCCTCAGTTTTTCTAAGTCTCTGCAAGATTGGTAAACCAAATGCAGCTGTTTTTCCTGTCCCTGTTTGTGCCGTTGCAAAAACATCACTTTTGGCTAGGACTAAAGGAATCGCTCTTTTTTGAATCAGTGTTGGGTGTTCATACCCCATCTCTGTTATTGCACTTAAAAGTGGTTTGATGAGTCCTAGTTTTTCAAATGACATATATCTCCTTAATTTCTATCAATTGCGTTTAAATCTTTAAACGCTTGCTCTACACGTGCTACAAGTCCACTCTGCCCAGAACGAATCCATTTTCTTGGGTCATAGTACTTTTTGTTTGGCTTATCTTCACCATCAGGATTACCGATTTGTCCTTGTAAATAGTCATGATTTGTACTTACATATTCGCGTACACCATTCCATGTAGCCCACTGCGTATCTGTGTCAATATTCATTTTAATCACACCATATCCAATCGCTTCTGAAATTTCGCTCGGTGCAGAACCTGAACCACCATGAAATACAAAATTTACAGGTTTAGCATCTTTTTGAAACTCTTTAGCAATATATGCTTGTGAATTATCTAAGATTTTTGGAGTGAGTTGCACATTCCCTGGTTTATACACACCATGTACATTTCCAAAAGAAGCAGCGATTGTAAAGTTCTGAGAAATTTCACTCAATTCTTTATAAGCGAAGGCGACTTCTTCAGGTTGTGTGTATAACAGTGCATTATCTATGTTCGTATTGTCCACACCATCTTCTTCACCACCAGTCACACCAAGCTCAATCTCTATGCTCATACCAATTTTACTCATACGTTCTAAGTATGCTTTACAAGTAGCAATGTTCTCTTCTAAAGGCTCTTCTGAAAGGTCAAGCATATGTGAAGAAAAAAGTGGTTTTCCTTGTGTTTTATAGTAACTTTCACTTGTTTCTAAAAGTGCATCTATCCATGGTAAAAGTTTTCTTGCAGCATGGTCTGTATGTAAAATAACAGCAACTCCATAACTCTCCGCCATCATATGCACATATATAGCCCCAGCAACAGCACCTACAATAGCTGCTTTTTCATTCTCATTTGAAAGCCCTTTTCCTGCATAAAAAGATGCTCCTCCATTACTAAACTGGATAATTACAGGAGACTTTACTTTTGCCGCAGCTTCTAAAACACCATTGATTGAGTCAGAATTAACAACATTTACAGCAGGAATTGCAAACCCTTTCTCTTTTGCATGTGCATAAACTTTTTGTACATCTTCACCAAAAAGAACCCCAGGTTTTACTATGTCTAAAATACCTTTACTCATCAATACTTCCTCTTTTTTTGTTAATATGTAATTATATTATAGCAATCTTAAATAGCTTTTATGCTAAAATTAGTATGAATAAAGCAAATAAGGAAACAAATGCGACTGACACTTGATGAGTATTCACAACATTTTAAAATGTCTAAAGAAATGATACACTCAAAACTTCGTGCAAAAAAGTTGAACTATATCATTGAAAATGGTGTCACATACATCATCGTTACGAAACACTCAGTAGATGAGAAAAAGACAACACAAATAAATGAAGAGAAGAAGAGAGTCCAACAAAAGTCTCTTCAAAAGCCTAAAACAACAGTCTCTATGGTTTTATCTCTCTACCAAAAAGAGAACCAACAACTCAAAGAAAAAATCATTCAACTTGAAGAGAAGATTGATAAACTGATAGACGATAAAGAGCAAATGCTTCGTGATGAAATGAATAAAATTGAAAAAGTTTATAATGCAAAAGATGAACAACTCAAAAGTGTTTTAGAACTCATCAATGCCCAAATTAACATCCAAAAAGAGCAAACTGTTCATGAGGTAGAAACACTGCATAAACCTGTTGAACATAAAGAAGAAAAAATTATTGTTGAGTTAAAAGCCTATCTTAAATCTTTAGACATTGATGCACATGCAAAGAAAGTAATTAAAAAAAGATTTTTAGAAGCTTACAATAAAGATGTACGAATTATCAAAAAGAACGATAAACTTTATTTGGATTTTTCCAAATACGACTATAGTGATTTACTCGAGTACTAGGAGAAGACATGAAAGAGTTTGAAATAACACAAGAGTACATACAAGCAGAAGAAGAACTCCAATGCGACTCTTTACATCTTTTAAAAGACACCAATGAAAACAGTATCATTGAAGCAAAACAACTTCTTATAGATGGATGTACCGACCATTACTCTTCACAATTTGCACATACTGCCCAAATAAATTTACACAAAGGGACACTCAGATGCCATAAAGCAGAGATTGACACACTTGATGGCGGTGAAGTGCATGCTACAGAAGTTCACATCAAACATGCCTTAAGTGGTACTATCTATGCACAAGATGTCACTATAGAGATAGTCGATGAATATGTAAGTGTTATCGCTTCGCATTCTATTACCATCCATAATGTTCATAGCGAAAACAATAGCTTTCTGATAGACTACAAACAAGTTCCTATCATTCTTTCTAAACTTGAGTTTATTGAAAAAGATATCAAACGACTTGAAGAAGAACTCGAAGATGCAAAGAAACATAACCACTCACTAGTCTCTCAACTTACTACACAAGTAACACTTTTAGAAGAAGAAAAATCAGCCATATTAAACTCTTCTCAAACTGCAACAATCAACCTCAATTCTGCAACATCTTTATAAAATGAAGGTGTCGATATAATGGGTACAATGAGTAAAAGTGAAAGAGATGGTTTAGATGATGTATTTTCATCTATTCATTACCATCACAATAGATATGAAAAAATCAAAGAAATATCTACATTCATTATGATTAAAAACAGAAGTATAAATCCTCTAAAGCTCTTGAGAAGGGCTAAAAATGGACTCAAAACAGCCAAACTTTTATATTTTATCGTGAAATTAAGTAAAAAGAAGAAAAGATTAAGCAAATAAACTATAAAGTACATTTAGCTGAATTATTTCGTGTTAATACACTTTTTCATGAAGATTCGGAAATATTTTAATCCAAGGGTAAATTTATGAATAAAGCAGAATTCGTAGAATTAGTACAGACAAGTGGCGAATACAAAACTAAAATAGAAGCTGAAGCAGCTATAAAAGCATTTACAGATGCAGTAACAACTGCACTTGTTAAAAAAGAAGAAGTTTCTTTAGTTGGTTTTGGTGGTTTTTCAGCTGCATTACAAAAAGGTAAAAGTGGTAAAGTACCAGGTACTGATAAAACTTATACAACTCAAGATAAAATGGTTCCTAAATTTAAAGCTGGTAAAGGTCTTAAAGACCGCGTTGCAGCTGGTAAATAATCATTCAATACTATCACATTTTGTGATGGTATTTTATAAAATATTATGAAAATATCTTTTTTATCCTCACTCTTCACAAAAGATAAAAAATCACTTCGTCTTCCTGATTCTCTTCTGATAAAAAAGTTAAAAATATTATCTCAAGAACAAAACCTTTCAATCTTTGATAACATTACAATTTATCATCATGCACAAACATATCATTTTCCTCTTATTTTACTAGATGAAGCACGCGGCTTATACATTTTTGAAAAAAAAGAGTGGGCATACGATGATTTAAAAAATGCCAAAGTTGAAAAAGCACAACAGCAAGACACAAGTAAAGATACACTCTCATTTGAAAAAAAACAAGATATTATCCATCAGAAATTAAACGAACTGACACACCAGAGTGATATTCCTATTTACAACTATTTACTAATGGAAAATCTAAATGCTAGCGAATACGAGCATTTAGATATCTCATTTCAAGAACTTATCCCTGCAAAAAAAGTCATCTTTAGCGATACACCACAAGAAGATATACTTGAAAAGCTCCATAATTCAACAAGCATAAGTACTTCACATTACTCCAAAGATAGTATTTTAGGAAATCTTCTTATTCAGTTTGCTCTCTTAGATGAAGACAAAAACATCAGACTCTGTACAAAAAGCCAAAGAGATATCATTGAGCATAATGTATTTGAACTTGAATCCATGCAAGCACCTACAAGAAGTGGAAAAACAAATACCCTGCTTCTCAAGGCAATTTTTCATCTACTCACTCATAAAAATTCAAAAGTTCTTATCATAAAACCGACGCTTTTAGCCTGTGACTTACTCAAGCAAAAACTTGTCGCTTTGATTGAACATGCTATTATCGATTTTGATATTTTAAACATTTTGATAGTCACACCCTATCAATTTTTAGATATAAAAAAATCTGACATACCCAAACTTGTTTTATGTGATGATGCAAATCTTCTCAAAAATGATTTTGTTTTACAACTCATTGCAATGCAAAAAAATGCAAATCTTCTCCTTGTCAATTATAGAATTGCCACTTATACACACACACTTAAAGAAACTTTTTCTTTTCATGAAACATCTGTGTTATTTCATCATACCTATAAACTGGCTAAGGCATTACTGCTTATAGCAAGATACTTAAAAAATAGTAAAGCCAATGATATTATTGTCATATCAAATGAACAAACACAAAAAGAGCTACGAGATGATTTACACTATTTTATAGAAGAAACGACGACTGCGATGCAAGTGTCAGAACACCTTATGCTTCAAAAGCTAAATGCTATACTCTTTCTTGACACATTAAAAATTGATGAACTCAGTCCTAAGCACCTTATTATCTTAGATATCACAGAGAAACAAGCGCAATACTTAGAGCAAAGTATCCAAAAAACAGCGAAGAGTGTAGATATTATCTATGACAAACCGCAAGACTTTATAACCCAACTTAAGGAAAAATATGAAAGTAACTAAAAGCGATGCTGAGTGGAAAAAGCAGCTCAGTGATGAAGCCTACTATGTTGCAAGGCAACATGGAACAGAAGCCCCCTTTTCTGGAAAATTTTATGATTATAAAGGAGATGGTCTTTACCGATGTGTATGCTGTCATGCACCTCTTTTTCAATCAGATACAAAATTTGATTCTGGAACAGGTTGGCCAAGTTACTATGAAGGTGTTGAAGATGCCATCAAAGAAGTAAAAGACATGTCTCATGGAATGCTTCGAGTAGAAGTACGCTGTAATGCTTGTGATGCACATTTGGGACATGTTTTTCCTGATGGGCCAGAACCAACAGGTCAAAGATACTGTATCAACTCGGTATGTTTAGATTTTGAAGAAAATTAAAGGAAAGAAATGAAAAAAAAGTTATTTGTACTACTCTTTACCCTAAGTGCTAGTTTATTTGCGGCCAATCCACATGTAGTTTTAGAAACAACACAAGGTAATATTGAGATTGAACTCTTACCAAAGGTTGCACCTAAAGCGGTAGAAAACTTTATGACACATATTAAAGATGGTTACTATAATGGTATCGCTTTTCATAGAATTATTCATAATTTTATGATTCAAGGTGGTGACCCTACTGAGACTGGTCGTGGAGGTGAAAGCATCTGGAAAAAACCTTTTGCAGATGAGTTTAAGCCAAATGTAGTGTTTGACAAAGCAGGTATCTTAGCTATGGCAAATGCAGGCCCAGGAACGAATGGTAGTCAGTTTTTTATCACAACAGCTCCAACACCTTGGCTCAATGGACACCATACTATCTTTGGCTACATTACAAAGGCTTCATTTGCCACACTCAATAAGCTCAACAATGTTCCCACAATGGGACGACGAGGTGGCGATAGACCTCTGCAACGCCAAGAAATCAAAAAAGCATATATCAAGTAAAACTAACCTATAATGCCACAACAATTTAGAGCGGAGAAAGCATGGAAATCCAAACAATAAAAAAAATAGAAAAAGAAGCACTCAAAAAAAGTTCTACAGACTTTGCACGTTTAGGATTTGCACTCTTTTTTATGGTGGCTGTACTTTTATTTAGTTTTCTAAGTAATGGTAGCATTCCAAACAATATATTTTTAGCTGTTGCAGCACTCATTGGTGCTTATATGGCTATGAATATTGGAGCAAATGATGTTGCAAACAATGTTGGTCCTGCCGTAGGCTCTCGGGCTATGACAATGAAAATGGCCATTATTATTGCGGCACTTTTTGAAGCTGGTGGGGCGCTTATTGCTGGTGGAGATGTTGTCAGTACCATCAAAAAAGGGATTATCGATATCTCTGCATTTGGTGGCAATCCTGATCAATTTATCTGGGCAATGATGGCTGCACTCTTGGCTGCTGCACTTTGGCTCAATTTTGCAACTATGATGCGAGCGCCAGTTTCAACCACACACTCTATCGTTGGTGGGGTTATGGGTGCGGGCATTGCTGCTGCTGGATTTAGCATAGTTTCATGGGCTACCATGGCGAAGATTGCTGCTTCTTGGGTTATTTCACCTATCCTTGGTGGTGTTATTGCCGCATTATTTCTCTTTTCTATAAAAAAATCCATTACCTATAAAGAAGATAAAATAGCAGCGGCAAAAAGATGGGTTCCTATTTTTGTCGCTATTATGTCTTGGGCTTTTGTGACATATCTTACACTTAAAGGACTTAAACATATTTGGCCAGATATTGTAAATCTTGTCAATATCCTCCCTTTAGTAAGCTTAGAAATGACAAAGAAACCCTCATTTCTCACAGCACTTACTTTTGGAGCTATAACGGCAGTCATTGTGTATGCTGGTGTGAAAAAGAAACTTTCATCAAGTACTACAACTCTTGAAAATTCTACAAGTTCAGTCAATACACTTTTTACAATTCCACTCATCTTTTCCGCTGCACTTTTAAGTTTTGCACATGGAGCAAATGATGTTGCCAATGCAGTTGGACCACTCGCAGCTATTAACGATGCTGTTGTCAATGGTGGTGTAAATTCTAAAGCGAGTATCCCTTTATGGGTTATGGGTGTTGGTGCTTTAGGTATCGCACTTGGTCTTGCACTATATGGACCAAAACTCATCAAAACAGTCGGAAGTGAGATAACCGAACTCAATCAAATACGCGCATTCTCTGTAGCAATGGCAGCTTCCATTACTGTGATTATTGCTTCACAACTTGGGCTTCCTGTAAGTTCAACGCATATTGCCATTGGTGGTGTTTTTGGTGTTGGTTTCTTACGAGAGTATCTCCAAAAAACCAGTAAAGTAACGACTATAGAACATGATGAAAGTATTATTGCCGATGAGAAAAATACTTTACAAGCATACAAAGCAGAACTTGCAAAACTTGAGAAAAAAGATAAAAAATCACAAATAGAGTATGAAAGGATTGTAAGCCTTTACAAACTCATCACAGAAGAGACAAAACTCATAAAATCAACAAAAAAACATCTCAAAAACACTAAAAAAGAAGAGTATGTAAAACGCGACGCAGTGAAAAAAATCATAGCGGCATGGCTTATTACCGTCCCAGCAGCAGCACTCCTTGCTGGTTTACTTTTCTATATGATAAAGGGAATTCTGATATAAGGCTTCATAAACTTGCAGTGCTTGTTTATGTTCATACACATCATGCACTCGAAGGATTGAAGCACCATTTTTCAATGCTTCTAAATGCAGTGCAAGTGTACCGCCTAATCGTTCTTCTATCTTTGAAGGTGTGATTTTATCTATCATTGATTTTCTTGAGGCCCCCACTAAAAGTGGTTTTTCAAGTGTCAAAAAGTGTTCTAAATGTTTCACTAAAGTCAAATTATCTGTTAAACTTTTACCAAATCCTATGCCGACATCTAAAACAATATCCTTTACTCCAAAAGATTCTGCTTTAGCAATTCTTTGTTCAAAAAAAGTTGTTATATCATTGAGAACACTACTATAATGAGGATTATTTTGCATGGTTTGTGGAGTGCCTTGCATGTGCATGATAACAGCTTGTGCATCATAAGAAGCACAAAGTTTACACACAACATCATTGGCTAAACCTGTAATATCATTGACAATGCTAAAACCTGCATCTAACGCTTTTTCTATCACTTGTGGTTCATAACTATCACAACTCAAGCTTACTTTTTCATGTAGTTTTTCTTTGGCTATGAGTGTATAAATCTCCTCAACCCGTGCAAGTTCTTCCGCTACACTCACAACTTTTGCATTTGGACGCGAAGAGACCGCACCAATGTCGATAATATCTGCCCCCTCTTCTATCATCCTTTCTATCTTTTTCATTGCATCTTTCGCTTGAAAACGGCTTGCTTGAAAAAAACTATCATCATTGGCATTGAGGACACCCATGATTTTTCTCGTCTTTACATCTTTGATATGAGCAATTTTTTGTAATTCTTTGGCAACTGTTTTGAGTCCAAAAGGTTGCGAAAGCTCTTTTTTACTCAAAATTTCAAGCTCTTTTTGTGTGGCGATTAAAATACAATCCACCTGAGGAGTGCTAGCTATCACAGTTCCCTTTGGTACTGCCAAATCAGCTCCTACAGAGAGTGCATCTTGCTTTAAAATATTTGCAGCCCCCACATGTAAATCTTGAATGTAAATCGTATGCTGTTTCGCTTTAGAGGCAAGAATCTTGACACCTCCTCCATCAACACCAATCCTTTTCAAATAGCTTTTTATATCAAGAGAGGAAGAGAGTTTCTGAATCTGCATTTATTTCTCTTTCACAAAACTCATCAAAATCATGGCAAGTACACTTTGTGGTCGCGAGTTTAAATCGAGGAGTCTATAAGCTTTATCAAAATTTTCAAGTTGTAAGGGAGTGAGCATGAGTTGCTGGACAACGGTTGCTTGAAAAAAGAGTGCTTCGACTAAAGCCTTTGCCTCATTTTTTTTCACCCTTGCATTTTCTTTTAAAAAAAGAAATACTTCCGCATAATCAATCCTTGCTAGATTTAGTGCTATGGCTAAGGTTTCATGTGTCTTGTTGATTTTTAAGATAGGAAGTCGAGAACGCACTGTCTGTAAAAGATTTGATTTTGTGGGAGAGATGATAATGAGTTCTATGTGAGGAGGAGGCTCTTCAAGGAGTTTTAAAAGTGAGTTTTGAGCAACACTGGTAAACTCTAAAGCCGCTAAGATGATATACTTCACCTGCGACTCGCTAATATAAGCTTCACTCATCACAAGTTTTGCATGTTCTATTTTAAAATTCTCTTCGACAAATGTGACAACTCGATGGGGTTTCAAACTTGCTTCAAGTCGTTCAATCTCGGCTTGAATATCTGAAGCGATAAGAATATGCCCTCTAGGCGCTGACATCTACCTCTCCAAACATAGCTGCGTTTAACGAAGCATTAAAAAGTTTAAAAAGTTGTAAAAGCTTAATATCTAAATGTGTATCATAAGATTTTAATTCAAAAGCATTGTTAAACTCTTCATCAAAAATCCAAAAGTAACTGTTATCTTGGCGTTTTGCAATGTCACTGCGTTTATCGACACCTTTTCCAATGTACCAAAAAAAGTAATCATTTTTGTAACTTTGAGAAATCATATCATCAAGCATATCAAGCATATCGCCACCACTAATAGCATTGAAATGACTATATACACTGTCAATACTTAAAACAGAGATAGGCGGTCGCTCTAAAAGTAAACCATTGATAGAACCTAAAATATAGCTCTCAAACCAATGCCGCTCTTCATCTGTAATAATAATCATCGTCTTGCCCTGAAGAATTTGCTCTAAGGCATGGGATGTAGCTGTTGTCCAATCAAAACGCTGTTCTTCTAACCAACTAAGTGAAGCACCTTCTTCACGAATAGTATCTAAACTCCACTGTGCAAATTCATCCATAGCTGACTATTTTTCTAACTCATAAGAGTCATGTAAACTACGAACAGCAAGTTCAGCATACTTTTCATCGATTACCATAGAAATTTTAATCTCAGATGTTGAAATCATATTGATGTTGATGTTATTGTCCGCCATCGTTGAGAAAGCTTTTGCAGCAACACCTGTATGACTTCGCATCCCAACACCCACCACAGAAACTTTACAAATATCTTCATTGTAAGAGTCTGCATTTATTTCACCCTTTTGCACAAAACTATCTACAATCATCTTTGCATCACTTAAATCACCCACAGGCACGGTAAAGTCAATGTTTGTTGTTTCATCTACTGCTTTGTTTTGAATAATCATATCAACATTCACTTCTGCAGTTGCGAGTTTGTTAAAAATATCAGAAGCAATCCCTGGTCTATCTTTCACTCCAAAAAGTGAGACACGTGCTTGATTTCTGTCTAATGCGATTCCGCTTACTAATGGTGCTTCCATGATATTTTCTTCCTTTGTAATTAATGTACCCTCTTCATCTGAAAAGCTTGTGCGTGTTACTAGATTTACATTGAGTTTTTTTGCCATCTCTACAGAACGATTTTGCAGAACTTTTGCACCCAAACTTGCAAGTTCTAACATCTCATCATAAGAAATTTTCTCTAATTTTTTTGCTTTTGGTTCTATGCGAGGGTCTGTTGTAAAAATACCACTAACATCCGTATATATCTCACATAAATCCGCTTTTAAAGCCCCTGCTATCGCCACGGCAGAGAGGTCACTTCCCCCACGACCGAGTGTTGTCACATCGCCTTCGCTATTGACTCCCTGAAAGCCAGCCACTACAACAATCTTTCCTTCGTGAAGTTTTGCTTGCATAGACTCAGGGTTAATATCTTCAATCCGTGCTTTTGTATGGTGCTTGTCTGTAACAATTCCCGCTTTTCTCCCTGTCATTGCAGTCGCATCATGTCCCATCTCTTGAAGTGCAATCGAAAGTAAGGAGGCAGTCACACGCTCGCCAGCACTCAAAAGCATATCCATCTCAGCCCGCGCAGGGTTTTTAGAAAAATGTTCTGCAAAACCTACGAGCTTGTTCGTTTCACCACTCATTGCCGAGACAACGACAACAACATCATGTCCCGCTTTTCTAGTTGCACTTACACGATTGGCAACATTTTGAATGCGTTCTAAATCGCCAACACTTGTTCCGCCAAATTTTTGAACTATGAGCATCTATAAAAGTCCTTCATTTTTAAAGTAATTGACTACTTTTTCATACACAGGCTTTTTAAAATGCGCTGTCATATCTAAAACTTCATCAACATTAACAAACTTAAATCCCATAAATTCAGGATGCTCCGTTTCAATATTTACTACTGCATCTTTATGAAACTTCATTAAAAAATAACGCTGTGTTTGCCCAATATATGGCTTCATTTTACTCGCAATCTTTGCAGGAAAATCATAAGAAATCCACTCAGGATACTCAGCAATAATGCTTGCATCATCCGTACCAATTTCCTCTTTCATCTCACGAAAAAGAGCCTCTTTTACCTCTTCACCTTGGTCAATTCCACCCTGAGGAAACTGCCAAATATCTTGCAAATCATTTCTCTGTGCAATAAATATCTCTTTTTTCTCTGGATATTTATCAGAAACAATAATCATAGCCACATTAGGACGATAGGAACCTTTTTTATTCATAAATACACCTATATAATAATTGTCGCGATTATACAGAATACGTGGTTAAAAAGAGATTATACTACCCCAACTATAGACTCACTATCTGCACACCCTCTTCTAAAACATAACAGATATAGCCTCTTACAGACTCTCCTGTTATCTCTTTGACTGCATTTACATACGCACTCACTTGTGCGATATGGTGTTTTTGAGAGTTTAGCGAACTTTTATAGTCGAGTACATTCCATCCACCCTCTTTATGTTTGACAAGCAAGTCAATGTAACGGAGATTTTGATTATACTTAAAGGCTTTTTCTTTATAGCATACACCCTCTGTTAAAGCTTGGAACTCTCTGTTTTCTATCAACTGTACCACTCTTTTTGTGATTGCCTCAAACTCTTGTGCCTCTAAGAGTGTACCAAATTTATTTTGCATCATCTGTTTTGCATTGGGGATATACTCTTTGCTAAACACAGCCATCATCTCTAACATATAGTGCATAGCTAGTCCAAAGTTAATAGCATTAAAATCAGATTCTTCTTCTTTTTCAAGCGCTAAAATATCACTTTGTGTTCCATAGTAAAAATCTTTGTAAGCTAACTTTTCATAGGCTTTTTTTTGCTTTTGTACTCTGTTTTCACAAGAGAGTTTTCCAGAACTTCCCACTTGTAAATCAAGTGTATCAAAGCTCGAATCTTTACTCTTTTTGATGATAATTAAGTTCTCTTTTGCTCGTGTAAACGCGACATACAAAGCATTGAGGTTATCTTCATACACAAGTTTTTTCTCTTTGACTAAAGCATTTGCATAGGCACTATCAAGGGCATCGCGTCCTTTTGTTCTAAGGTAGATATTTTCAAGATGGATTCCCTCATACTCGTAGATGATGGCATCACGAGCGGCAGGAGCTTTTTTGAGTCTATCCATCACTATGACATGAGCATACTCCAAACCTTTTGATTTATGCACAGTTAGTACTCGTACACCACTTATGTCTGAAGCAGCAGCTGCGGTATCTATACGTTCATACTCAAAAAGTAGCGACTCAATATCTGTAAAACGAGAGAGTGTGTTCAAAAATCGGATAAGGTGAAAAGAGTTGTCAAAAAGTGCATACTCATCTATCACTTTTTTGACAATATCCACAAGTTTTTTTGTGTTTACATCGACTTTATACAAGGGCTGAACCTCTTGGTCTATGAGTGCAAAGAAGTTGCGTTTGTAAATCTCTTCTTGAAAATAAAGATACTTCAAATACTCTAAAATAGCTTGAACACTTTTTTGATTGATGAGTTTTGTGGTAGTCTCAGTTACCACAGCGATACTTGCATCTTCAAGCACATTTTTTACCATCTCTCCATCGCCATTAGTCGCACATAAAATCGCTATCTCGTCTACATTAGCACCGAGTTCTATAAAACTTTTCACCGTGTCTAGTGTTGCCTCTAAAAGTGCATCATCTTCTAAAACTGCGACATATCCCTCTTGTGCCTCAGGGCGAACAAGCTGTGGGCTATAGCCATGTATCTTCTCTATAAAAGCACGGTTTACAAACTCGATAACCTCTTTTTGTGAACGATAATTTGTAAGAAGTTTATCTACACTTGTTGCATTTTGCTTCACAACTTCTCCAAACAAAGCACTTACCCCTCCACGAAAACGGTAAATAGACTGCTTCACATCCCCAACAAAAAAGAAACTTCCATCCTCAAAAATTCCATTTCCTGAGGTAATTTCACTAATGAGTGGTCGTAAAATCTCATACTGCAAGATACTGGTATCTTGAAACTCATCAAGGAGCATATGCTCTATCTGTGCATCTAAACGGAAGTAAAGAAATTCACTATCATTGATACGGTGCAAGATTGAGTAGACAAGGGAAGTCACATCAGAAAAGCTGAGTTCACTATCTTCCATATAAAGTGCTTTTTTACTTTTGACATAAATATCTAAAAGTTCATGCAGTCCATAAAAAAAGTTTTGCTCTTTAGCTCTGTTGTATGCCTTAACTGCATTTTGAATCGCTTGCAAATAGCTATCCATCTCAGGGGTAAAACATTTAGAAAAAGTCCGATAATTGAGACTCTCTCTGCCGAGCCAACTCTTTGCTTGTAATGCTGCAAAGTTCTCTGCTTGGACTGCTTTTAAGACAGTACTTGAAGCACTCTTACAGGATGTGACTATTTTTTTGAGTCCCTCAAATGCAAGCATGGCATTTTCTTCATGAATCTGAAGTGATTGTGGGGTAAAAACGAGATGTGCAAGTTCCTCTTTTTTGACATAAAAGGCATCTAAAAGATGAAAAATATCTCCGAGCCTTTTGTTAGACTCTAAAGAGAGATTAATGAGGGTGTTGCGTTTGCCTGCGACACTCACTTCTTTTAAAAATCGTGACATGAGTTTGAGTTCATGCTGCGTGGCAAAGGTAGTGAAATCAGGCATTAACGAGGCATAAAGTGAAAATTTACGCAATATTTGTGTAAAAAAACTATCTATCGTCATGATTTTAGAGTGTGAATTTAAAAATTCATTGAGTACTCTTTGACGATTTTGTAAAAGATATGCTTCACTTAGTTGTGTTACTTTTGCAATCTCTGCTAATTCACCGCGAGACTCTAACTCTTCAAGTGTCACAACAACCCGTTCACCCATCTCACGAGCGGCTTTGTTCGTAAAGGTAAGTGCCAAGATTTTAGAAGGCTCAGCCCCTTTAAAAAGTAAAGAGAGATAGCGAACAACGAGCATAAAAGTTTTCCCACTTCCAGCACTTGCCTCATAGGCGAGGTTATTGATAAACATTAAAATTTCCTCCAAAAAGAACTACTTAAAAGTACGAACACAGTATACATCTCTAATCTCCCAACAATCATCGCAATGGAGAAAAAAAACTTATCAAAATCATTAAAAAAAGCAAAATTGTCAGAAGGTCCAACGAGTGCAAATCCAGGCCCTATATTTCCAACTAACGCAAACGCAGCCGAGACTGCACTCATAGCATCAAATCCTCGTGCATAAATATAGATAGTCACAAACATAACACTCAGCATAAAAAGAGTAAAAAAACCAAAAGTGGAAGCTAAAATCCGTTCTTTTTGTTTTTTTCCATCCACAAAAACAGAGATAATACTCTGTGGATGTAAGATACGTTTGAGTTCTGAAGAGAGTGTTTTAAAGATAATCACATAGCGAATGACTTTCACACCGCCAGCCGTTGAACCTGCATTTCCCCCTATAATCAGCCCTACAAAAATGATAGCAACTGCAAGATGTGACCAGTTGCCATAATCTATGGTTGCAAAACCTGTGGTTGTCATTACCGAGGCTATGGTAAAAAAGGAGTGTTTTGCCCCATCATAAAAACTATCGCCACTCATATCCATATGAGTAAATGTCAATGCCAAACTTAAAAAGAAAAAGAGTATAAAGTACCAACGCACTTCCTCTGACTTATAGCCACTCACATCTCTATGGTAGAGTTTTAAATGCGCTAAAAAGTTAATGCCAGAGAGCATCATAAAGATAGTTGTCGTCCAGATAATACCATCGTTTGTAAAATAGGCTAAAGAGTTATTTTTTGTAGAAAACCCTCCTGTTGAAATCGTTGAGAAAGCATGATTGAGTGCATCAAACCAGTTCATCCCAAAAAACTTGAGCAAAAGCATATCAACTAAGGTCAAAAGCAAATATACAAGCCATAAACTCAGAGCAGTATCTCGTATCTTTGGTGTAAGTTTTTCTAACTCAATGCCTGTTGCTTCTGCTTTAAACAGCGATAAACTCCCTGTAGGATTAATCATAGAAAGGAGTCCAACGCCTAAGACAATAACCCCTAGACCACCCATCCAGTGCATTAAACTCCGATGAAATAAAAGCATATACGGTAAAGACTCAATGTCACTAAAAACAGTTGCCCCTGTCGTAGTAAAACCACTAATCGCTTCAAAAAATGCCGACATAAAAGAGATATTTGTGTAGAGATACAAGGGGATAGCCCCTGCAATACCGAGCAAAATCCATACGAAATTGACAATTAAAATACTATCTTTGACTTTAAGTGTCAGTTCATGTTTCATTAAACTAAGAAAAAGTATAAGATTAATCAGAAAAAAGAGTCCATCAAAAAACAAAAACTTCTTATAATCCTCATGATAAATTATCCCGACAAGTACATCAAGTAAAAAGATAAGCGAGACAGTCATACCAATCAAAGCAAGGACTTTTATAATGTTTTTAAAGTTCATAAATCCATTGCTTCACTTTCGCACTCTCTTTACTTTCACAAAACACAAGAATAGTGTCATTCTCTTCTACTTGAAATGTTTGTGTCCAAATGTGCAGTTTTTCATTACGTAAAAAGAAGAGTTGTGAATGTTTTACAATTGGAACTTCTATTTTTTTGCCTATATAAGGAGAGTCTGCGAAAAATTTTCGCATTTGTACATTTGCCTTTGAGCCACAATAACTCTTTTCTATGACAAGACCATTGAAACTAATCTCTTCCATAATTTTATTATAAGCACTCATTTTTGTCCCACGAACTACAATGATTCCAAGTGAATGCATCAAAGAATAGTACTCCATCTCATTGTTTATTGCCATCACTTTTGGGATACCTTTTGCTTGTGCTTCAAGACATTTGGCAATATTATACTCATCTTTATCCGTCGCACAAATAAAAATATCTGCATTTTCTAAACCCTCATCCTCAAAAAGTGTCTCAATACCATACTTAGAATAAATCACGGAAGCCCTTCCCTTCAAAGCTTCATCAGCTGCTTCACAGAGTGCAAAATCTTTTTCTATTAGCTTCACACTTTTGTTTGCATCCACAAGCTCTTTCGTAATAGCAGTACCGAGTTCATTCGCTCCATACACAACACATCTTTGTATACTATTCTCATGATTTTTTTCAAGTTTGTGGCAGACTGCTTGTATATCTGCTTCTAAACCAAAGAAATACACCAAATCATTAGATTCTATAAAAGTCGGTTCTCTAGGAATAAAAAACATTTTATCTCGTTCTATTCCAACTAAGGCAACTTTTTGTGCATCAATTTCATTGGTATGCATAATCTGCGATGAGCGTATAGATATAAGTCTTTGTTTGGTGTATTTAAAAAACTTCACATTATTTGCTAGGGGATATTCTAAAAGGGAGGCAATTGTTTGAGAAGTTAGCTTGATTGGGTAGATAAACTTATATATATCAAGCTTTTCTTGCACTAAAGTATCCCCATAAAAATGGTTTTTAATGCGCACAATTTTTTTACCTATTGTTAAAACAGAATCTGCCATGAGGGTTGCTACAAGATTGACATTATCTGCGTTTGTGACAGCAATAAAAAGATCTATATTTTTTGTCACAAAGTGTTCATATACTCGAGAGTCCTCCACATCCCCATTCAGAGGCATGATGTCTAAACTCTCCTGAATCCTATGAAGTGCTTCTCTGTTTTTATCTATGATTGTGACATTATGTCCAATACTCAGGGTTTTGGCAAGATTAAATCCAACTTTTCCAGCACCTGCGATTATTATATTCATGATTTTATCTTCCGCACATCACTGCATATTCGCAAAACTGACAATGTTTTGTCTCTTCACACTTTTCAAAATTGACCTCTTCTATCATGAGTAAATCTTTGATATTAGACTCCAAGATGGCTAATTTTTCTTGTAAAAAACTCTCTGGAATTATTTGTGACTCTTTTAAATCATAAAAGCCACATGACACATTGCCCAGTCCCCCTGCTAAAAGATAGTAAAATTCAAGCTGAAAGTCTGTCGCTTCTGTAAAATTGTTTTTATTGTAAAGTGTGTAGCTTCCTGTTTTATAGTCAAGCACTTGTATCTCATGATGGCGTTTATCGATTCTATCGATTTGACCGATAAGCTTCATGCCTGCAAACTCAACTTCAAAACTCTCTTCGCACTTCCACACTTCCCAGCCTTGTGCAAATCGATCAATCTCTACTTCACAAAATGCTTCAAGCCGTCTTTTTTGTAAGGCAATGAGATAACTATCAAGCTCACTACTCCCCTTTTGTGCATCCAACTCTTTTGATAAATCATTTTGAAGTGCTTTGACATTGTCATACGCATTGCATTTGGTATAAAGTTCTTTTAATGCCAAATGCACAGCATTGCCAACTTCATGCTCTTGTGGCATATCTTTTGGTATTTCATGCCCTCGAAGGTGTCCTACATAGGCATGGTAGTACTTGCGTTTACACGTTAAGAAAGTTTTGAGTCTTGTGTTTGAGAGTTTTACATCCCTAAAACTATAAGGGAGTTGTATCTCTTTTTCTTCTACTCGTTTTGCTCTTTTTTGGCTAAAGAGAAGATGGGCATAATCCACTTCATCATATCTATTGTTTGTTTGTATATGCAGTTGCTTTAAAAACCGTGAAGCACTGCTTTCACTTGAATCTACATAAGTAAGTGCGACTTCTTTTGCATTATTAATGAGCATCGTATAATAGTGTTTTTGCAAGTTCTCTCTATCACTCATAGTGGGAAGGTTCGCATTTTCTCGAATTTGAGTATTTAAGAACATATCTTTATCGCTGCGTTTTGGTACATTTTTATCATTAAAATCAACAATGATAACACCATCAAATTTCACCGAACGGGTTTCTAAAACTCCCATAACAGTAACCTTTCCACCACGAATATCATCTAAACTTCTCGAAGCTAAACGGGACATAAAAAGACTCATTAAAGATTTTAAACTCATCTCTTGCACAGAAGTGAGTATATTTTTAAATTTATGCACCTCTTCAAGAAAAATTTTCACTTCTCGTTTGTTGCTAAATTCACTACTCAAATCTTCTAAAAATGCAAGAAAATCAACTTCTTGTAAAGATTTACTATAGATACTAAGGAGTTTCAGGTAGACACTCTCCCCAACTCTTTGTACTCGATGATAATTCTCTTGTGATTTTTGGTCTATGACTTTGATACTTGCACTCAAAGTATTATAAAGTTGTGAATTTACAAATGGCTCACCCATCGCAAAGTTATAATTTCCCTTGGTATCAAAACTTCTGAGTATTTGTGCAAAAGATTCATCAGGTAAAATGACTGCAATTTTTTCAGGTTTATAGCCCTTTTGGACAAAATCATATACTTTTTTATGAACAAATGCAACTTGTAAGAGTGACTCACTTAAACTTTCACTCGAAATATTTTGATTTACTAGAGTTTTTTCTTGGCTAATGATACTTTTGTCATTCAATGAAAGTTTATACACATAGCCCTCTTGAAGATTAAAATCACTCAAAAATGTTTGCATTTTTTGATTGTATGGTGTTGTTGTAAAAAGCAATTCAACCTGCATATGGTAACAAGCTTGTTCTAAAAGTTCTAATTCAAACTTGGTTAAATGTCCATCTACTTTGATAAGTACTTTTGTATGCTGTTGTGCATAAAAGGTGTTAAAAGTATAAAGCTTAGGTAAAAAAATCCTATCTAAAACCTTTTGCTCTAAACAGAGTTTTTCATAGCGCTTATAAAGTTCTCTCAGTATACTAATATGCTCTTCATACTCAGCATACCTATCGGCACTCTCTAAGTCTTCTATGGCATAAAGTTCCGCACTTAACTCTTGAAAAAACTTAAAGATATAGGTACTATTCTTTGTAAAGGTAAAGAAGTTTCTCTCTATTTGTAGGGCAGAAAATGCAGAAAAGTCTGAAGCTTCAAGGAGTAAGAGGATACGGCTATCTTCATCAATAGTTTTAAAATCTTCTACGAAACAAAGATTTGTAATAAACTCATGCATTGTAAGATAATTTGGTAAAAAAGAGATTTCTCTATCGGAGTGTAACTGCTCGTAGCGAATAGCTCGAGCAGAGGGAAGAACAATGGTTAATTCATCCATTGTTTCTTATTGCTCTGTAAATATTTTGTTTCTTGTATCTACTCTTATATTATAAAATCGACTATATTTACCCACTTCTACTTTAACAATGATATCCCAAAGACCTTTTTTCGCAAACTTTACATTTTGGACAATATAATTGCCATCTTTTAAAACTTCACTCTGGAGTTTCTGGTCATACACATGTGTTTCAGGGCGAGAAACAAGAAGTGTTAATTTCGCATTTTTCACAATCTTTCCAGATAAATCACTTACCTTAAAGGCAAGAGTTGATTCTTCTTTGAGCATTTTTGGAACATAAGTAATCTTATATTTTTTATCAAATGCAATTCTATTTTTAATATAATGATTTGCATTGAGTTCAGCTTCCTGGTACTTCGTCATATAGGTATTTGATTCTTGTATGTTTGCACTCTCAACAACAAAAACTGTTGCCACACAAAAACCAAAAACTGCAATAATTGAAAATCCTATAGAATAAGGCCAAATTTTAGGACTTATTTTCATTCAATCTCCTTTTCATCTCTTTTTTATTTTTTATATATAGATACAAGGCATAAAGTAAGAAACCATAAAAAAGTATCTTAAATCCAAATATCATATCTTGATTAGCATTTGATGAGGCATGCTCTAGCTCTAAACCCTTTGCATCTGCAATCTGTGATGCAACATCATAATAGCCATTGAACATTGCTCCAGAGTATTTTCCTAAGAGTTCACCTTTCTTTGCTTTATTACCTAAAAGAGGTAAGATAGTTCCCCCTGAGTCACCACTCATCTGCTTAAAATCATCCCAGCTACGAGCAAATATAATTGCCATAGCCACAGCTTGTGCCGTTGATGCAACAGGACTTAAGACTTGTTTTTTGTTAAAATATTTATATAAAGATTTATCATTTGCCATGATATCTACTTTTGAGTTTAACTCTACAAAGGTCATCAAGATTGTTGGTTCATGAAAGTTTTTTAAAATCTTATTTTCATAATCTGTAATTGAACTCTTATTTGGCAATTCTCTAAGCATTATAAGTTTTAGAGAAATACCTGTCTTTGCAAACAGTTCACTTCCTAATACCTCTACCTCTTTTGCAAAACGAGGATTATGAATAATATCATCTTTATATAAATATTTCGCCATTAATTGTGATTGAAACGATATGATGAAGATGAGGGCCGCAAGCCCTCGTGAAAATTTCAATGAAACTTCCCTATACTACGATTAAGTGCATCGAAGGAGTGACTGCAACATAAAGAGTAAATACCGCCAGAAGTACAAGACCTACTGTAATAATTTTTTCCATTTTATATTCCTTACTTCACATCAACAATGTGTTTTGCATTGTCGGTACTAATTCTTTGAATAGATGTTTCATCTTGAATTTTATAAAAATTAGCCGAATTTGCAGTTTGCACTACTATAGCTTTATATGTCAAAAATGCTACGGCACTTAACAAAATAACTACAGCAACAATAAATCCCCCAGCTCCGTCAACAGCAAATACATTTCTATTTTCGTTCATACTTCGCTCCTTATTTGCTTAAGCTGGTAACATATGCACCAACTGCTTCTTTTTGTTTTTTGTTAAGTTTATCAAGCTTAGGCATAGTACCAATTACACCTTTTTTACCATGATTTAAAATATTAACAACAAAAGCAGGTGTAAATTCTGCAATATTTGGTGCAACACCATCAATACCTTTACCATCTGTTCCGTGACATGAAGAACAAACACCAGCAAATACATCTGCACCTGGTCCAGTCATTCCATTTGCCACATAAGAAGCAACAGTATCAATCTCTGCATCAGTAATAGGTGCATAGTTTTTGTTTGCATTCATCAATCCATTTCTATCTGGCATTTCACTTCCAGCATAGAGTAAATTGTTTTTTGAACCATGTTCTATGACATGTTTTACAGTTTTAACTTCAAGTCTTTGGTTTAAGTTTGCTGCTGCACCATCATTACCATCAGCAGAAATACCATGACATACAGCACACTCAGCTAAAAATACTGATTCACCCATCTCAACAAGTCTATCACCTGTAATTGATGCATATTTTGCTTCAAATTTTTTATTTTGTACTGCAACTTCTTCATTGTATTGACCAATCTGAGAAAAAGCATTTACTGGATAACCGATAACGAAGTACCATGTTGCCCAAACCATTGTTCCTAAAAATATAATAGCCCAACCAAAAGGAACATTGTTTTTATACTCACCAATGCCATCCCAGCTTTCTTCTGCTAATTCACCAGTTGCAGTATCTACTTGCATTTGACGAACATACTTAATAACAACAAAAATTGTAATTATAACAAGTGCGGCTGCCGCTGCAACGGTTAAGATATTTATTATATCACCGTTTAGACCACCTTTTGATCCAAGAACTGACATGTAAGTAAAACCGAGCATTACTGCCGTAATAATTACACCCCAAAGATAAATCTTATTCATATATCTCTCCTATTTTTTAGACATTGCTGATATTGGTGTATCAGTAATGTCATCTTTTAAAGCTAGATCACCATACTCTTCATAATCACGTCCGTCAGCATCTTTTCTTTTCGTGTATAGATGGTAGATATATCCATAAGATACAACTACCAAAATACCCATTGCAGCGACATAACCATAAGTCTGTAATTCAGCGATATTCACTATGATTCCCTTTTATTTAAGACTGTTCAAATATGCTATTAAAGCAACGATTTCTGGAATCTTTCCTTCTTTAACCATATCTTTAACATCTTGATCTTTCATATTAGCTGTAATTAGTTTTGCATCTGCTAAAGCTTCTGCTCTTGCACCTGCTAAAGTAGCCGCAAGTTTTACAGTTTCTTTTGAACCATCTTTCATAGGAAGTGGTTTATTATAAGGTACATCAAAAAAGCGTTGTACTGTTAATTGTTCTGCATATGCAGTATCAACATCAGCTACGTTTTTATAAAGCCAAGTATATTTAGGCATGAGTGAACCAGGAACAACTGAAGCTGGATCTTTCATGTGATTTTCATGCCAGTCAGTCGTTCTATAGTTTCCAACACGCATTAAATCTGGACCTGTTCTTTTAGAACCCCAAAGGAATGGTCTGTCATATGCATACTCACCACTTACAGAATAGTGACCATAACGGTCAGTTTCTGATTTGAATGGACGAATAAGTTGTGAATGACAAGTATTACAACCATTCTTAATATATACTTGACGACCAGTAAGCTGGAGTGTAGTATATGGTTTAGTTCCGATTACAGGACGAGACTGTTGTGCAAATGATGGCACAATTTCTATAAGTCCGGCGAAAGCAACAACAGCGAATACAAGTACAGAAAAGAAGAACGGATGTTTTTCTAACCAATGAAACATAATAACCCCCTTCTCTTAAGCGCCCATAGGCGATGCATTAACTAACTCATCTTCTTCAACAGGACGAGCAGACATAGTTTTAAAGATGTTATAAGCAAACATAATAAATCCGATTAGGTATAAAGTACCACCAATAGCACGAAGTGTATAATAAGGATGTAATACTGTAACAGTATCAATAAATGAGTAAGCTAAGTTACCAAACTCATCATGCGCACGCCACATCATACCTTGTGTAATTCCTGCAATCCACATAGAAGTAAAGTAAAGAACGATACCTAATGTTTGAATCCAAAATTGTGTACTCATAAGAGATTTAGAGTAAATCTCACGTTTAAATACACGCGGAGCCATATGGTAAAGTGCTGCGATAATCATAAATGCAACCCAACCAAGTACACCATCATGAACGTGACCAACAATCCAGTCAGTAAAGTGTGCAATAGCATTTACAGATTTGATAGCTTGAACAGGACCTTCTAGTGTTGAGAACATATAGAATGTTGAACCAAGAACCATAAACTTAATCAATGGAGATGAAGCTACTTGTTGCCACTCACCTTTCATTGTAAGAAGCATATTAATCGCAGAACCCCAAGATGGTAAGATAAGAACGATTGAGAAAACAGAACCCATTGTTTGAACCCAGTCAGGAACAGTAGAGTAAAGAACATGGTGTCCACCAGCCCAAAGGTATACAAACATTAAACCCCAAAATGAAAGTAAAGACAATTTATATGAATAAACCGCTTGTCCAGACTCTTTTGGTAAAAAGTAGTAAATAAGTGCAATAATTGGTGTAGTAAATACAAATGCAACAGCATTGTGACCAAACCACCATTGAACCATAGCATCATTAGACCCTGAATACATAGATACTGAGTGGAACCAATTTCCAATACCACCAGATGCGAAGTATGTAGGAATTTCCATATCATTAAATATGTATAACATTGCAATAGCTAAGAATGTTGCGATGAAATACCAAATAGAAATATAAATAGCCTTTTCACGTCTAATACCAATTAAACCTGCAATGCTAATACCCCAAAGTACCCAAATAACAACGATACCAATATCCATTGGCCATTCAAGTTCAGCATACTCTTTAGAAGTTGTATATCCTAATAATAGTGATACAACAACACCAACTACAGCTACAGCATAGATGTAAAAGTGTGCTTTTCCTATAAACATTAAGAATTTAGATTCTGCCATAGACACTTTAAGAACACGTTGTCCTATATAGTACCATGAAGCCCAAACTCCACTTAGTGTAAACCCATAGGCAACAGCATTTGTATGTAAAGGTCGCAAGCGGCTAAAGTTAGTATACTCAGCTATCGCACTCCCAAACATTGTATTTACGGCAGGAAATGCTAATTCCCAAGCAATAATGACACCGACCAGCATACCCACAATACCTAATACTATTGTGGCCCACATAAACAGTTTTGTAACTGAATAGTCATACTCTAATGGACGGTCTTTAAAACGATTTTCCATATAGACTCCTCAAATAAGATTCATAAAAACTTAGTATAAATATAAACTCTAACTTAAACTAAATTTTTAGCTTATAAATTGTATCTATAATTCTATTTGGTAAACCTTAAATAACGAGATAAGCGAACTTAATTTTTATTATTAGCTCTTTCCATAGCATTTAGTAACTCTTTGTTCTCTTTTTTGAGATAAGTAAGCTAAAGTGATTTTCTCTGTTCTTTCACTAAATTTTTAAAAGTTTCAAAGATATAAGCACTCTCTTTTGGTCCAGGACTTGCTTCTGGATGATGTTGCACAGAAAAGATTGGCTCATCTTTGTATTTTAAACCTTCAATGGTATTGTCAAAAAGGTTACTATGGGTAACTTCTGCGATTTCTATTATGTTATCTGGAACATTATAGTTATGGTTTTGTGCGGTAATTTCTACCAGACCTGTCACTTCATTTTTGACAGGATGATTCCCACCATGATGACCAAATTTGAGTTTATAAGTATCATAACCATGAGAAATAGAAAGGAGCTGATGCCCTAAGCAGATACCAAACATAGGAATTTTGGCAGCGATTAGTTTTTTAATCTGTGCTTGCTCTTTTTTCAGTACAAGAGGATCTCCTGGACCATTAGATAAAAAGACACCATCAATAAGACCTGCACTGTATTTTTCTATCAAATCTTCTGCGATAAAATCACTAGGAATCACTTCAGCTGCTATGCCAGCATTCACTATTTCGTTTAAGATATTGCGTTTTACACCAAAGTCTACCACAGCGATTTTTGCTTCAACTTCTGATGCATTTTTGTACTCAAAAAGTGTATCATCGAATGTCGCACTTGTATGAATATATGCCTCTTTCGTACTCACTTCTTCTATGTAATTAATATCTTCGATGCGAGGTGCTTTTTCTAAAGCTTCTTTTAATGCTTCTTTATCACTAATCTCTGTTGAGGCTATCATCATCATAGCACCTTCACTACGAAGCATTTTTGTAAGGTAACGTGTATCAATATCACAAATACCTAAGATATTGTTTTCACCTAAAAAGTCTGCGAGTGAGCCTTCTGCTCTAAAATTTGAGTAGCGTTCTTGATAGTTTCTAACAATCATCCCTTTTGCATGTGCTTTTAAGCTTTCCATATCTTGTTTATTGACACCAACATTTCCAATTTCAGGCATCGTAAATGTTACAAATTGTCCAGCATAAGAAGGATCAGACATAATCTCTTGATAACCACTCATTGAAGTGTTAAATACTATCTCGCCAACACTTGTCCCTTTGGCTCCAAAACTATTTGCTACCAAATAAGTACCATTTTCCAAATAGATATAAACTTTTTCTTTTTGTGTGTTCATATTTTACTCCATACCTCTTTTTGTCAGTTCTTCACGATATAATTTTTCAAATAAAATCTCAAATTCATCAGTTCCTGGGATAAACTTGCGTTTATACGAGTGAATTTTATCCATTACTGCATCTTCTATCTCTGAACTATCTGCCATAAATGCCGTGATTGCATTGTAAATAATATTTTTAATACGATTTTCTGTCACATCAAAATGGATTAAATCTTCTTCATAGAGTTCATCTAAAATCTTATGTGCAATATCAGAATATCTTTCTTCATAATTTAAAATGACATTAAATTCTGGAGCGAGTTTCTTTTTAATCATAAAAAAGAGTTGACGTTCATCTGCTAACATAAACTCTATCTCTTCTTCGTTTGCTTCACATATTTCATGGACTTTTTCTTCAAGAGCCATCTCTTGTGTGACACTTGCTGTCAAAATCTTTTCAGCCTCATCCATAACAGCTTCAAGACCTTTTGTCATTGAGACAACACCACTTTTATTTAATTCTATCGCAATCTTGTTAGCAATATGCGGGATACTTTTATGAGAGAGTTTCATGGGTATAGACCTTGTCTGAATTTTATTAAATTAGGACATTTTACTATAAAGAAGGTAAAAGTTTGATTATTTTGCTAAAAGTATCGTAAGTTCTGATGCTTTCTTCGCATCCATTTTACTTAAAATCTGTCCAACAATTTTTGGTTTCAAAGCTTGTAAAATGCTAACAGCATCCTCTTTTTTCATATCTGAAAGGATATTTGATGAAGCCCCTGCTTTCATTTTTGCAAATGTTTGTGCGATTTTACTCATCTTTGTATTTTTTAAGTCTTTTAAAATTTGTCTATTTTCTTCAAGCATTTTCTTTATTTTTGCACTTCTCGCATCCACTTCTGCGAGCTTTTTATCGACAGCTTCTTCTTTGATACTCAGTTTTGCTTTTTTATCTTTGAGTAATGATTCTGTGGCTGTTTTTAAAGCATCAAGTGCCTGTGTTTGCTCATCTATGCGTTCAAGTTCTACGAGAAGTTCACTTTTTCTCTCTTGAAAAATCTCTGTACACTCAAAAAGCTTGTCACTTTTTTGCATGGCAAATAAAGAGTTATACAGTACCAACATCAAAAAAACTATTTTCATCTACTACTCGCTTTTTTACTTTTTCTTTGATGTGTCAAAAGAGCGACTTCATCTAAAGATTTTGCTTCTTCAAGTCTTTTTTCATTCAGTACTTTTTTTATCTCTTCTAGCTCAAGATAATTAAATTTTTCATACTCAATCATAGACTTTTTGAGTTCTTCTTTGGCTATATTCACTTGATTTTGTGCAAATTCTGTCCATTCTTGATTGTGCTGGATGAGATGTCGGCTTGATTCGAGAAGTGTTCGTGTTTGTAAAAATCCAGACATAAAACCTTTTGTTGGTGATTGTATGTCATAGATAGCATTTTGAGAGAGTTCGAGTGCTTTTAATGCGGTCTGTAAAGTAGCATTTGCACTCTGAAGAGAACGCTCTTTTTTTTGCATATCACTCTTTTTAATTTTTACAAGAGAACTAAAACGAGTGTTCATGAAAAAACCTTATATCTTAGAGTATGATAGTATCATCTCTCTCAGGTGAAGTAGAAATAATACCTACTTTTGTTTTACTAATTTCTTCAATAATTTTAACATAATCTTGTGCAGATTGTGGTAAATCTTCAAGTTTTCTCGCACCTACAGAGTTATCCCAGCCTTGAAATGTTTTATAAATTGGTGTCACATTTTCTAAATCTGCTGGAAGATAATCTATCTCTTTTCCATTGTATTCATAGGCAACACAAACTTTTACTTCATCAAAACCATCTAAAACATCAAGTTTCATCAGTGCAAGTTCATCACAGCCATTCAAACGAGAAGCATAACGAGTTGCCACAGCATCAAACCAACCACAGCGACGAGCGCGCCCTGTAGTTGTCCCAAACTCATGCCCTTGTTCTCCTAAACGCTTACCATCTTCACCCAAATCTTCTGATGGGAAAGGTCCATTACCAACACGAGTACAGTATGCCTTAACAATTCCTGTCACTTTTCCAATGTCTTTAGGATTAATCCCGAGTCCTGTACAAGCTCCTGCACTTACAGTTGCTGAAGATGTCACGTAAGGGTATGTTCCATGATCAATGTCAAGCATTGTCCCTTGCGCCCCTTCAAGTAAAACTCTTTTGTTCTCTTCATCAAGCGCTTTCCAAACCATCTGTGTTGTGTCGGTAATAAAAGCACCCAATTTTTCTTTGTACTCTATAAGTTCTGCAAGTAGTGCCTCTTTTGTAGGTGCTTCTAAATCCATAACATCAAATATAGGTTTATTTTGTGCAAAATATTCTAAGATAGTTTCACAAAGTGCTTCAGGATTTAAAAGCTCTCCCACACGATGGCCAATACGATTAATTTTATCACTATATGCAGGTCCTATGCCCTTTCCAGTTGTACCTATCGCTTTATCACCTTTGAGTTTTTCTTTGGCTTGGTCAATCTGTGCATGATAAGAAAGATTTAAGTGTGCTTTATCTGAGATATATAAGCGACCTTCAAGTCCTTCAAACTGCTCCATCTCTTCGATGATAGAAGATGGTGAAACAACTACACCATTGCCTATGACATTGATAGCTTCAGGATTTAAAACACCAGAAGGGATAAGGTGAAGTGCATATTTTACACCATCAACCCAAATCGTATGCCCAGCATTATGTCCGCCTTGTGAGCGACATACCATATCATACTTTGTAGCGAGTCTATCGACTATTTTTCCCTTTCCTTCATCACCCCATTGGATTCCAACAATTAAATCTGCTTGCATTTTATTTCCTATTACTTTGTTAATTCTTCACAGAGTGCATCTGTGTATATTGCAAACCCAACGGATGTTAAGTTCTCATTTTTGTATCTTCCACCACGAGCAAATACTTCATTATCTTGAATCACTCGAAAGAATAGTTCATCATAGTAAAGCATTTTTGCATAGTAAAGTGGTGCTATCACTGCATTTTTACACTCACTATCTGTGCATAAATCTTTTATCTTTAAAAGTTCAGTCTGTATCACTTCTGGTGCGATGGCTATGACTTCATCAATTTGTTCAACATACTGTAGATAGACAAGCTTTGTAAGCCATTCTACTTTTAAGTTGATAAATTTATCTATATTTATATGTCTAAAATCTTCTATATTTAATGATTCAAACATCTCTGCTAAAATTTCTGGAATTTTAATATTTGAGATTTGAATCAATGGTTTCACATCTAACTTATCAAAAATACTCGTTGCTAAACGCAAAACCGAAGATAATTTCTTTTCACCTAAGAACTCAACACCTACTTGATACTGTTCCGTCGTAGGGTAAGAAACAACAGGCTGTATGTAAAACCACTTTTTCTGAGAGCTATTTGCACCTAAACGCTTTTCTATAATACGCACAACATCTATCGTCGAATCAGCACGTAAAGAGAGTGCATTATTTTTTGCATCATTCACACGAATAAGTTTTTTCTCATCGCCAATACTTAAATGTTGGTGGTATGAGAATATCGGTGTAACTATCTCAAGAAAACCCTCATCACTCAAGATTTCACTTGCAATATTTTCTATCTTGCGTTTGATTTTTGCAGATTCTCCAAAATAGAGTTTGGAACCATTTGGAATTTCATGTTCTAATATCATCTAGTTTCCGATTTGAAAAGTAATTTCATTAAATATTTTGTTGGCTGTACCATCATAAGTACGGCGACCCAGTTTATCGAGTGCTAATTCTACTGCATTGACAACCCAAGACATTTCATAATCATGGATTAATCCCATTTGATTGATACGGAAAATCTTACCTTTGAGATGGTCTTGCCCACCTGCGACATTGACACCATAAGCTTCTTTTAAAAGTTTTCTAATCTCACTTGCATTTTCATCATCGATAGTTGTCATAGATAATGCTGGATTTTTAGGGTATATATGCAGTCCTAAAGCTTTTAAAGCCTCTCTCACAGCCTCTGCTCGTAGGGCAGTTTTTGCATAAAGTGCATCCACCCCACCCTCCGCTTCAATCGTCTCTAAAACTTCTAAAAGTCCTATAATGAGTGTTGTGGCTGCTGTGTATGCTGTGGTGTTTTCTTTTTGCTTTTTAATCTCGCTTGCAAGGTTTAGATAATACCCTTTACCACTTCCTGTTTTCTCTATCGCTGCGTTTGAAAGCCCTAAAAGAGAGAGCCCCGGAGGAAGCATAAGGGCCTTTTGGCTTCCCGCTAACAGTGCATCTATATTTGTTACATCAATCGCTTCAACACCTACTGCTGTGATACCATCAGCAATAATCATTATCTCAGGATTGATTTTTTTAGCTGCGGCTGCAATAGCTTCAACTGAATGGCGAAGTCCACCAGCACTTTCACTAATCTGAATTGCAATCGCATCAATTTTAGGGTTTTGTGTTAGAGCAGATTCAACCTCTTCTACTGTTGCAGGTGTATCCCACTCATTTTTTATCTCAATACTATTGAGACTATGAGCGCGTGCTATTTTACCAAAACGTTCGCCAAACTTTCCAGAGTTAATACTTAGAAGCGTATTGTGGCAGAGATTGATAACAGCGGCTTCCATAGCACCTGTCCCAGAAGAAGCAAGCATAATAACCTCATCCGTTTTAAAAAGCTTGAAAAGATGGGTACGTGTTTTTTCAAATATAGCTTCAAATTCAGGTGTACGATGGTGCATAGTTTCATCGCTCATTGCGTTTCTAACATTTTGTGGAACAGAAGTTGGACCAGGAGTAAAAAGTAACATATAAATTTTCCTACGAGATTAATTGTTTATTGGGTTTACACCACATTTTTATAAAAACCTCGTATTATATCGAAAAAATCTTACTTTTGCATTCTTGCAGTAATTGTATCAAGTGTTTTAAAAATGGCATCTTCTTGGAATGGTTTTACCATATAGCCATTTGCTCCTTTTTTTATCATCGCCAAAACACTTGCTTTAGAACCTTCTGTTGTTGCCATAACGATGCGAGTTTTATTCCACTCTTTGTTTGCACGCACCGCTTCAACTACTTCAGGACCAGTCATATTTGGCATATTCCAATCGAGTAACATGATATCTACTTTCTCTCTTTTCATAACATCCATTGCTTCGTTGCCATCTTCAGCCTCAAACAGATTTAACTCATTCCATGTTGGCGCTTTAAAATAACGCTTCATTGTGTTTGTTAAAACACGGCGAACTATCTTACTATCATCTACTATCAATACATTCATACTTGCTCTTTTTATGGTAAAATTTCAATGTGCTTAGTTTATCACAGTAAAATATAATTTTATATTAAATTGTCTTTCAAAAATTTATTCAAGGAACATTATGACTCTATTTGACTCAATTCTTTTAGGTACTATCGAAGGTTTTACCGAGTTTTTACCTATCTCTTCTACTGGACACCTTATCGTAGCAAGCCATTTTTTAGGTATAGACCAAACAGCTGTTACCAAAGCCTATGAAGTTATCATTCAGTTTGCCGCTATTGTTGCCGTTTTTTTCACCTACCGTGACAAATTTACACTCAGTAAAATCAACCTTTGGGTCAAAGTTTTTATTGCATTTTTACCCATAGGTGCATTTGGTTTTGCATTTTCCCATCAGGTCAAAGAACTTTTTAGTATCAATATCGTTGCTATTATGTTTATCGTAGGGGGAATTGTCTTTTTAATTGTAGAAAAATATTTTATTCAAGAAGGGAAGCATTCTACAAATGATGTTGAAGATGTGACACTTAAACAATCCCTTGTCATTGGTTTTGCACAAGTTTTTGCACTTATTCCGGGAACTTCGCGTGCGGGTTCTACCATCATCGGTGCTTTACTTGTAGGACTCAGTAGAAAAGCAAGTGCCGAATTTAGTTTCTTACTTGCATTTCCTGTGATGAGTGCGGTCACTGCCCATGATATACTCAAGCACTATCATGAATTTAGCGGTGCCAATCTTCTCAATTTAGGCATAGGCTTTATCGTTGCGTTTGTTGTCGCCTTGATTACTATTAAACTCTTTTTAAAGTTTTTAGATACTTTCACTTTTGTTGCATTTGGTATCTACCGCATACTTTTTGGTGTGATTTTACTACTACTTTTTAACTAAAGTGTTTGTAAAACTCTTTTTACAAGACTTAAAGCTTGTGAACGGTGTGAGAGTTTTTTCTTTACATCATCAGAGAGTTCCCCCAATGTTTGTTCATATCCTAGAGGTACGAACATTGGGTCATAACCAAAACCACCCTCCCCTCTTGCACTACTGAGTGCCGTTCCATGCATCCAGCCATGCACTGTTCTTTTTGTGTTTGGTGTTACTATGGCAATGGCTGCCGTATAAAATGCAGGGGAACTACTGACACCTTTGTTTGCAATAGCTTGCATAAGTTTCTTGAGATTATCAACATCATTGGCATCTTCACCCGCATATCTCGCACTATATATACCTGGTACACCGTCTAAAACATCAACACTAATCCCACTATCATCCGCAATGACAATCACATTTTTATCTTCAAGAGCCGCAAAAACAGCCTCTGCTTTAATGAGGGCATTGGCTTGAAAAGTATCGCCATCTTCAACTATCTCAAATTCATCTATCAATTCAGTATAAGGAATGACCTCATAATCTTCACAGAGAGCTTTTATTTCTCTCACTTTTCCCTTATTGGATGTTGCTAAAACTAATCTCAATTTTAAATCCTTGTGTAAAGTATTTGTAGTATAATCCCGCAATTATACTATAAAGGCTTTACAAATGATGAAAAAAGTATTACCCTTATCTTCAATCTTATTTTTGAGATTTTTGGGTCTGTTTTTAGTTTTACCTGTTCTTTCCGTTTATGCACTTGATTTAGAGGGTGCTACACCTTTTCTTGTCGGTGTTGTTGTTGGGGGGTATGCCCTAACTCAAGCAATTTTTCAAGTTCCTTTTGGAACGATGAGTGATAAGTTTGGACGAAAACCAACCATTCTTATAGGATTACTTATTTTCTTAGTTGGTTCACTTATATCTGCTTACTCTACTGACATCTATATGTTAATGCTAGGTCGTTTCTTACAAGGAGCTGGGGCTATTGGTTCGGTTATTCCTGCCATGATTGCAGATGTTGTTGAAGAAGAAGTGCGTGGAAAAGCAATGGCAATGATGGGCGGTTTTATCGCTATGAGTTTTGCTTTTGCAATGGTACTTGGACCTGTGCTTGCCTCTTCTTTTGGTATCAGTACTATTTTCTTTATCACTGCAGGTTTAGCAGTCCTTTCGATTATAATTCTTTTTACAAAGGTACCTACCCCTCCAAAGATTAAGCATATTTACCATGGGAAAGTAACGACTATGGATATACTCAAAGATAATAATCTTTTAAATATGATTGTTATAAATGCTATGCAAAAAGGTCTCATGACGATGGCATTTGTGCTTATTCCTATCCTTTTAACAAAGCCAGAGTATGGTTTTAACTGGGCGAAATCTGACCTTTGGATGGCATATGTTCCCGCAATGATAGCAGGGTTTTTAGCAATGGCACCCGCGGCTATTCTCGGTGAAAAGAAAAATATTCCTAAACAAATCTTTTTAGTATCTATTGTCCTTTTCTTAGCTTCGTTTCTTATTATGGGTTACACAACTTCAAGCACAATCTTTGTTGTCGGTGTTGTTTTATTTTTTGTTGGATTTAACATGATGGAGCCACTTGTACAATCTATGATTAGTAAGTTTGCACGTGTCCATCAAAAAGGAGCAGCTCTTGGTATCTCTAACTCTGCTGCATACTTCTTTACCTTTATAGGGGGAACATTTGCAGGACTCTTTTTAGATATTAGTGATAGAGAAACACTCGTGAGTATCGTTGCTGTTGTCATTGTTCTTTGGCTTGTTTGGACAGCGATGAAACTTCAAAACCCTATCAAACATTCGCATCTTTATATCAAAACAAGTGAAGTAGATATGGATAAATTAACACTGCTTGAACATGAAAATATTGCAGAATGGTTTATTAATGAAACTGAAAATGTTGTTGTTATTAAATATGTAAGTGCCTCTATGAGTGAGGATGAGATTAAAGCGAAAATCGTTCAGTAAAGTTTATCATGCATAATGCATGATAAATATTTAGTTTTTGAGTTGTTCTAAATCTGCTTCGTCAAATTCTTGTTTGAGAGGAATCAAAAAACTCACAATCGAAAGAAAAATTCCAAACACTAAAATCAAAGCTGTTTCATGTCCATGAAAATAATCAAACAAAGTGATTTTTCCTAAACTTTCTCCCATTATTTTATGAAAAAAATCATAATAAACAGTAAAAACAAGACCACCTAAGATACCACCAATAGCACCCACAAGTACATCAACACGCCCTTCTGCAATAGAGACCGGACCCGTACCTGGACATTTTCCCATAATAGCCATAGATGCACCAAAAAGTATACCACCAACTATGATACCGCCTAAAATAAGAGGTTTTGGATGATACGAAGCATAGCCTGCTTGAATCATAAAATAAAGCCCAATAGAAGCAAGTCCTATCGCTAAAAAAAGTAGTTTTACAATCGTAGTGTCTCGAAGCATTGCAAAACCTGCAATTTTTTCAAACTTATCTATCCGTGTATATTGGATAATTCCACCAAATACAACACCTATAAGGAGTACAACAAGTAAAGAGCCATGTGACTCATTTGAGACTGTTGTGAACATATTGAGTATTCTTTCTATCATTAGTTTGCCTCACTTTTATAAAATATTTTTCCTGTTATCATGACACTAGCAAGGACAACAGCCCCAAAAAGTATGCTACTGAGTGCCGTTTGAGCCATACCGCTCAAAAAGTGTCCACTTGTACACCCTCCAGCAAGTCTTGCCCCGATAATCAAGAAAAAACCACTCACGAAACTCCAAACTAATCTTGAGATTACAGAACTATTTTTGTATTTTTTCCATCCACTCGGAACAATACTAAAACGAAAACTTTTTGTAATAAACACAGATGTTAAAAAACCACCAGCGAGTGCACCTAAAAGCATAACACCTTCCCATGCACCAGCAAAATGAACCTCTTTTAAGTAAGGGTATTTTTCTGGACTCAAATTAAAAAGTATTCCTGAAAAATAGGGTACATAAGTTGATGCACCTAAAGGTCTATCAGCACCAAACGTTGAAAAAGTAAACAGTAAAAGCAGTGCCATCATCACTGCACCTAGCCACCAAGGCATTCTTCTTATCATAAATCATCCTTATTATAATTATAATTTCGGATTTTACAATAAAATATATTAATATTTTATATATATCATAGCTAGATATTATAATAAAGAAAATATTAGAAGTTTTGAATGTGTTATTATCTTAAAAAAGGAAGGGAAGTAGAAAATTAGTTAAGCGAGGGCTTAACTAATTATTTTTGTGGAACTACATACATATTATAGTAGCGTCCTTCAAATTTTGGTGGTTTTTCCATTACACCTATATCTTCAACCATAGGCCAAACACGGAGAAGAACATCTTTTCCTGCTTGAGGAGTCGCCATTTCACGACCACGTAAAAAGACTCTAAATTTCACATGAAAACCTTTTTCAAGAAATTCTCTTGCATGTTTTACTTTAAAGTTCATATCATTTTCAGCAATTTTTACTGAAAGTTTAATCTCTTTAACAACAATCTTCACTTGATTTTTACGTTGTTCTTTTAGTTTTTTCTCTTCTTGGTATCTATATTTACCATAGTCCATGATTTTTGCAACAGGTGGCTTTGCATTTGGAGCAATTAGTACTAAATCTAACCCTAATTCATTTGCTTTCGTCATAGCATCATCAGTAGAAACGATTCCTAGTGGTTCTGCTCCATCTACATTACATCTTAATTCTGTTACACGGATGTCATCATTCATGATGACGCGGTCTTTATTTTTACTCAAAAATTTACCTCATTTACTTTAGTTTGTATAAGCTGAAGGAATTCCTCTTCGCTTAAATTATATTGCTCTCTAGTTCTTCTATCGCGAATTGCCACAGTTTTGTTTTCTATCTCTTCATCTCCAAGGACTACTATCATAGGAACACGTGTTTTTTCTGCTATTCTAATTCTTTTGTTTAAAGAATCATTCTTCGCATATATTTCACTATCGGCATTTATATCAATAAGTTTATCGGATAAAAGCTTAGCATATTCTTTATGTGACTCTGCAACTGGAACAATAGCCACTTGTGTTGGTGCAATAAACATAGGAAATTCACCTGCATAATGCTCAGTTAAAATCCCAATAAAGCGTTCAAATGAACCTAAAATCGCACGGTGAATCATCACTGGCTGAATTTTTTCATTGTCTTCACCATTATATTCAAGCTCAAAACGCTCAGGAAGATTATTATCGAGTTGAATTGTCCCACACTGCCACTCACGCCCAATAGCATCTAAGATTTTAATGTCAATCTTAGGACCATAAAAAGCACCACCACCTTCATCTATAGTATATGCAAGGTTATGTGCTTCCATCGCTGCGATAAGTGCTGCTTCTGATTTTTCCCAAACTTCTGCATCGCCTACTGCTTTCTCTGGTTTTGTACTTATCATCATTTTGTATTCAAAGCCAAAAGTACTCATAATTTTATCAACAAAATCAACAACTTCAATAATTTGCTCTTCGATTTGGTCAACCGTACAAAAGATATGTGCATCATCTTGTGTGAACTCACGCACTCTAAAAAGACCATGTAAAGCCCCTGTCATTTCATGACGGTGAACAACACCATACTCAAAATACTTCAGAGGTAAATCACGGTAAGAGTGTAATTCATCTTCATATACTTTAATATGCCCTACACAGTTCATTGGTTTGACACCAAATTCTAACTCATCAATATGGGTAAAGTACATATTTTCACCATAATTTTGGTAATGCCCTGATGTTTTCCATAAATCACTTCTGAGCATTTCTGGGCCACGAACAGGTTCATACCCACGTTTACGGTGTGCTTTAAAAAGAAGCGACTCTAAACGTGAACGCAAACGCCCACCAGCAGGAAGCCAAATAGCAAAACCAGCCCCAACCTCTTCACGGAAAGTAAACAATTTCATTTCATTTCCAAGTTTTCTATGGTCGCGTTTTTCTGCTTCTCGCATCATATCCATATGCTCTTTTAAAGCCTCTTTTGTTGCAAAAGCAATACCATATATTCGAGTGAGCATTTCATTTTTAGAATTTCCACCCAAGTAAGCCCCCGCAATCTTTGTGAGTTTAAAGTAACGGATAAGCCCAACAGAAGGCAGATGTGGTCCACGACAAAGGTCTTCAAACTCCCCTTGTTTATAAATGCTTACCGTATCAGATGGAATTCGCTCCATTACAGAAAGTTTTAAGTGGTCATCTTTAAATTTTTCTTTTGCTTCTTCCATTGAAATTTCATATTTTTCTATCTTGTACTTTTTCTTTGCGAAAGAGAGCATCTGTTTTTCTATCTTTTTAAGATCGCCTTCACCTATTTCTGATTCTGTTTTAAAATCATAGTAAAAACCCTCTTTAACTGTTGGTCCTACATAAAATTCTGCATCAGGATAAAGCGATTTTATCGCCTGAGCCATAAGGTGTGCAGTAGAGTGACGAAGAACATCTAAAGATTCAGGGGAATTATCTAACTCTATCGCCTCACCCTCAATGCCTCGCTCCTCTGCTGTGACTAAGTCTACTATTTCATCATTGTATTTTATTGCTATTGCACTCAAAAAATTTCCTCTATTATAATTCTGTTTTTAGTACAGCACCATTGGATGCATTTGATACTAAAAGTTGGTAGCGTTTGAGCCACTTCGATTTTACTTCATTTTTGTATGGTTTATAAGTCGCTTTTCTTTTTGCGATAGTCTCTTCGCTTACATTTAACTGTAAAATATGTTTATCGACATCAAGTTCTATTTCATCACCATCTTCGATAAGTGCAATCAATCCACCCTCAGCAGCCTCAGGAGAAACATGTCCTATAGAAGCACCTTTTGTCGCTCCAGAAAAACGTCCATCAGTAATCAGAGCTACAGACTCGCCAAGCCCCATACCTTGAATAAGTGCCGTAGGAGCAAGCATTTCTTGCATACCTGGCCCGCCTTTAGGACCTTCATAGCGAATGACAACAACATCACCAGCTTTGACTTTTTTCCCCATAATCCCAGCAAGTGCTTCTGGCTGAGAGTTAAAACAGATGGCACTTCCTTTAAAAGCACGCATACTTGGGGCGATTCCAGCACTCTTAACAACTGCACCCTCTAAGGCTAAATTTCCAAAGAGAATAGAGAGTCCACCCACTTGAGAGTAAGCATTTTCATTTGTATGAATGATAGAAGTATCTTTTATCTTCGCATCTTTGACTCGTTCTTCAAGTGTTTCACCCGTAATCATCAGCGCATCCATTTCAAGAAGCTCGCCTCTACGACTTACCTCTTTTATAACTGCGTTTACACCACCAGCATCGTCAATATCTTTCATATGAACGGTTGTAAGTGATGGTGAAATTTTAGCGATATGCGCTACTTTATCTGCAATTTTATTGATATTTTCTATCTTAAAATCGACATCCGCTTCTTTTGCAATGGCTAACATATGAAGCACTGTGTTTGAACTTCCACCCATCGCCATATCTACTACAAACGCATTGTGTACAGCTTTTTCATTTAAGATATTTTTGAAGTTATACTTTGCATTGTCTTCCATCTTTGCAAGTTCTACGATACGACGAGCTGCTGCTTTTACCATCTCAATTCTCTCTGGAGTCATAGCAAGCACGGTTCCATTTCCTGGAAGTGCTATACCCATTGCTTCACAAAGAGTATTCATAGAGTTTGCAGTAAACATACCTGAACAAGAGCCACCAGAAGGGCAAGCTTCACACTCTATCTCATGTAATTCTTCTTCACTCATCTTTCCTTCATTAAACTGTCCAACTGCTTCAAATGCAGTCGCAAGGTCGATGGGAGTTCCATCTTTTTTATGCCCAGCTGGCATTGGACCACCTGAAACAAAGATAGTAGGAACATTCACACGTAAAGAACCCATAATCATACCCGGAACAATTTTATCACAGTTAGGGATACAAATCATTGCATCTAACTTATGCGCATTCATCACAGTTTCAATGGAATCAGCAATAATTTCACGAGAAGGAAGTGAATAAAGCATACCATCATGCCCCATTGCAATCCCATCATCTACCCCAATCGTATTGAAAACAAAAGGTACTCCACCCGCTTCACGAATGGCTTCTTTCACTATCTCTCCATACTCGTGTAAAAAGAAATGCCCTGGAATAATGTCAATATAACTGTTGGCAATACCAATAAACGGCTTGTCAAAATCTTCATCTTTTAGACCCGTCGCACGTAATAATGAACGGTGAGGTGCTTTGTCAAAGCCCTTTTTAATAATATCACTTCTCATAATTTTTCCTATATATAGTTTACATCTTTAAATATAAATGCGATTATACCACTTTTTTTAAAATTTAGCCTAAAAACTCTTTACAAATCAAAAACAATCGGCTATAATTCCACCTCACTTACAAAGTATGTAAGAGTTTTTGCGGGAATAGCTCAGTGGTAGAGCACGACCTTGCCAAGGTCGGGGTCGCGAGTTCGAACCTCGTTTCCCGCTCCATTTTAAATTGTTAACTGTGAAAACACTCACGAT
>Ga0256829_1000453_pt1 | contig 41412 bp, 44 predicted proteins | sample 131447metaG_FD_185979 | JGI IMG/M metagenome (GOLD analysis project Ga0256829, IMG submission 185979) | Hydrothermal vent microbial communities from Lau Basin, Pacific Ocean - 131-447 | ecosystem: Environmental > Aquatic > Marine > Hydrothermal vents | place: Pacific Ocean: Lau Basin | collected... | reverse complement strand
TTAAATACCACTAAATATTAAATAGTGTTAAATAATGTTAAATGTAGATGTTAAATAATGTTAAATGTAGATGTTAAATAATGTTAAATGTAGATGTTAAATAATGTTAAATGTAGATGTTAAATACCACCCATCGCCCACCTCCACCCAGTGAGTTAAACTACCCCCCAATTCCCCCCATTCGCCATTGAGCGTCTGGTAACTCTTTTTGTTTAGAGCTTAGCCGAGGGGTCGTAAGAACCTCACCAAATTCCTACTACATAGTGACCGCACCTTTAACCTGTTCGTATATACCGTTTGATGCTTCTTACACACCAAACAGTATATACAAATCTAGGAGGGATATAGGTATATGATAACGGCTAATTTAAACCTTTGTTATAATTACTATAGTATGGTTATAATTAACCATACTATAAAAAAATAAGAGGTTTAAGTATTTAATACTACACACTTATTCTTATATAACAAAAAATATTTTATCAGAAAATGATATTTAGATAAAAAATAATTTGTTTAAAATCTATTGGATAGATGTTCGCTTGAAATATTAAAATATATTAAAGGAGAAATAATGAATTTACAATTATTACCAGATAAATTTTATTATAAATATGGTATAAGAAAAATAACAGATTTTGTAGCACCTAAAGTTTTAGATTTAAATAGTGTAGTTTTACCGTATTTTTCTAGTTTACATTTTTATAATATAGATAAAGAGGTTATACCAGATAAAGTACATTGTAGGTTATTGAAATTTGTTAAGAAAGCAGATCTTTTTTTTCCTATAGAATATATAGAACCAGTATATACAAGTTATAATAGGAAAACTGTTAATGAGAATAGTTTTGTTTATAAAATAATAAAAGATAATAGCATAGTTGATTTTAATGTCTTAACAAGTTATAAACTTTATAAAGATCTTAAATTACGATCTCAGGATTTTAAATATCGTACACCTGTAGTTAGCTATAATTATATCAATGAGTTTTATAGATATAAACCAACACAATTTGAATATTATTACAAATACTTTAATAGTAGTAAAACAATATTTAAAAACATTATGATTATGGATTCTAATATAGATAAGAAAAAGTTACACTATCCTATGCAGCATTATATAGTATATGATATACCTGATTTCTTATATACTAAAGAAGTATATTTAAAATATATAAAAGAAGAAAAACCTACTATAAAAATGTTAAAATTATTTTACGAATACGAACATATGTTTTTATTAGATTTTATAAGATCATTTTTTAAAGGATTAAAAGATAAATCTGTGTTTAATACATTGTTTACAGATAGTAATAGAAACAACTTAATGAAAAATACTACTTTGATTTTAAGAGATAACGATAAAGGTATATTTCTTAATTTGTTTTTTGTTTATAGTCTTATAGACGAATTAGATATGGTTAGTGAAGAGAATATAAAAACATTTATAGAACCAGGTTCTATAAACTTAGCAGAAGAAGATATAGTAAAATATTTGGAAACTAATAATAAAATAAATCCTAAAAAATTCTTTAATCTTTTTTATTTTATGTTAAAACTTATTAAGAAATTACCAGCATTTACTCCTGAAGAAATTGATAAAGGTTCACATATAGATAAAGTTTCAGAATTATTAAATATAGATTTAAATAGTGAAGCTGCTAGTAAGGTGGAAAGTAAACTTATTAAACATTTGGTAAATAATGAAAAAGATAATTTAATAGGTAAGATTAAACAAGTAGTTACCAATAAAGAAGAACAGGTAAAAAACACTAATAAAACAAATGACACTAAAACTATAGAAGATATATTAAATACTAAAAATGATGATATAGAAGATATATTAAATATAGAGAAACAGAAAGATGAAAATGATGTAGTAGAAAATTTAACGTATACTACAAAATATGCTAAAAAAGCTGATATAGAAAAAATCATTAATGAGCAACCTACTGTTATTAAAGAAACTGAAGAAATGCTTAATGAACTATATACTAATAAATTATTAGATACTTCTAAATATAATAAGCTAAATAAGATTATGCAAGAAACTCTTAATAAAAAAGATCCATTTACTAATAAAAAGATAAAAGAAGTTATGGTTACTAAACCAGAAGAATTAATTATAGATAATAACCTTAAAAAGTTACCTATAAAACCTAAAGTAATTAAAAATGATGTAGAAGCAGAAGATACGATAAAAGCACGTAATATACATTATTTTAAAAATATATATGGTAAAGATATGATACAATCGATAATGTCTATACAAAGAGCAGGACTTATTGTTAAAGATATTAGAGTTAATGAACACGAAGATATCTTAGGGGAATACCAAAATATAGAAATAGATGTATCTGATTTAGGTAAAAGTACTTATACTATAAAAACTAAAATACCTAAAGTAGATCCTAAAACAGGAACTTATATTATATCTGGCAATAGGTATTTTTTAAGAAATCAAAAAACTGATATTCCTATTAAGAAAATAGCTTATAATAAAGTATCACTTAGTTCTGCATATGGAAAAATATTTGTAGTAAAAGCACAACACAAGAAAAATGATAGAGGATTTAGTATTAAAAAAGAGCTTAATAAATTAGTAGAAGATAATATTGTAAAAAACTTAGTATCAGGAACTATAAAAACATTTAGTTTAAGATTACCTAACGATTATGCCGAAATATCTAGATATACTAAGAGTTTTGTTTATAAAGGTTTAAAATTTAATTTTACTTTTCCTAATAGAAAAGAATTATTACATAATGATAAACTTGATTTAGATAAAATAGAACAAAAAGGAAAATATGTATTAACAGGTATTACACCTAAAAAAGAACCTATAGTTATGGATTTTAATAACTGTTTATTTGTTTACAGTAATAATAAATATATCCCTATAAGTAAAGTAATCAAAGTTGAGACTACATCAAATTGTGCAACTATTATAGATGTACTTAATTTAGATAAGAGTAAAATAAAAAAAGAATTTTCTTCAGTTTTGATTTATAAACAATATATTCCTGTTGTTCTACTATTAATGTACTATATGGGATTAGAAGTTCTATTAAAAGCACTTAAAGTTAAATACGAAATATTAGATGGTAAAAAGAATATTAAAGGTGATAATATTATAAGTATTAAATTTAAGTTTAATACTTTAGTTATACACATAGATAATCAGTTACAATCTATGATCTTAGAAGGTTTAAAGTATTACAGTAAATTTATGAGTAAAACAGATATAGATATATTTAATAATAAAGATAGTATTAAAGCTATTTTTAAAGATTTAGGTTTTAAACTTAACACTATAACAGAAATAGAATTACTAGAAACATTGTTTGTAGATGCTGTAACAATGTCTATACTTAAAAATCTCCATGAGCCTACTACTTTTGTAGGATTACTTATAAGAGCTTCAGAAATGTTAGAAGATGATTACTATATGCATCCTAACGATATGAATGGTTTTGTTATAAAAGGATATGAAAGAATACCACAAATGGTATATGCCAATATTGTAAATTCTATTCGTAAGAAAAAATCTGAAGAATTTTTTGGTAGAAGCAGGTTAACTGTAGATCCATTTGTACCTTGGAGATTAATAAACGAAGATAGCGCATCTGTTTTAGTAGATGATATTAATCCTATTATGACTATTAAACAAAAAGAAGATACTACATATCTTGGTTGGTTAGGTAGAAAAAAAGAATCTATGGCAAGACAGACAAGGGAATTTCACCCATCTGACATAGGTGTTATATCAGAATCTTCTAAAGATTCAGGAGATGTCGGTATTACAGCATATATGACAGCTGATCCTGTTATAAACTCTGTAAGAGGTATTAAAGAAAATATACCTGTAGATAAGATGTCTTGGGCTAATATATTATCAACAGCTTCTATGCTAGAACCATTTATTACTAAAGATGACCCCAAAAGGGTTACCTATGCTAACATTATGCAGAGTCATGTTGTTCCTATAAAAGATAGAAAAATGTTTCCAATAAGAACAGGTTATGAAACCATTATACCATATAGATCAGAAACCAAATATGCAGACTACGCTAAAGAAGATGGTGTTGTTGAAAAAGTTGGTAAAAATAATGTTAAGGTTAAATATAAATCTGGTAAAATAGATACTTTTACTTTTAAAGATTGGAATTCTAAAGAAGAATCAGGAACATCGTTTAAACACCATATGGCCGTAAATGTTAAAGAAAAACAAAAGGTTAAAAAAGGAGATATAATTTATTACGATATTACCTATTTTGAACCTGATCCATTTGAACCTAATGTAGTTATGTACAGGCCAGGTACTTTTATTAAAGTAGCTTTTAACGAAACTATGGAAACACACGAAGATGCTACACTTATATCAGAAAGATTATCTAAAACATTAATGACTGAATATGTAAAATCAAGATCAATAGTTTTAGATACAGATGTTAATATAAAAGATTTTAAGAAGATAGGTGATAATGTTACTCCTAATACGCCATTATTCTTATTAACTTCTAAAATTATTGGAGATGACAAAATAGATAAGAAAACTTTAGATCTTATGCAAGCTTTTATTAAAGATTCTCCTAAAGCTAAATACCAAGGTACTGTTACAAAAATAGAAGTTAGATATAACGATAATAAATCTAATATGTCTAATAGTGTAAAGAAATTAGTAGAATATGCTGAAGCTAATATGATTAATTTAGATACAGGTAAAAAGTATCCTGGTAAAGTAGACCAAAGTTATTCTGTTAATGGTAAATCTTTAGAAGAAGGTAAAATAGAAATAAAATATTATTTGGAGTTGAGTGAAAGAATGAAAACAGGCGATAAAGCAATTATAGGTCACCAGCTTAAAACAACAGTAACCAATGTTAATCAACATCCTATTTTAACAGAAAGTAATGAAGAAATAGATATGTTATTCAGTCTTAGAGGTGTGTATGCAAGGATAGTTAATTCAGCTTTCTATATGGGTACTACTGCTACATTATTAAATCTAGTAGGTAAAAAAGCTTATGAAATGTATTTTGGTAAAAAGAAATAAAAAATATATTTTTTTATTTCTAAAACTTATCATATATCTATTATTAATATGGTAATTATACCGCATTAATAAAACAAAAAAAAGGAGTATTTTATGGAAAGAAATGAAAATAACTTTAAAGATGATGTAGAACTATTTTTATCAAAAATAGAACATTTTTTATCAGATATGGTAATGGATGATTCTGAAGAAGCTGGTGAGGATATGTGTAAAAAATGTTGTTGTAGTCATAAATGCAAATATTCGCATAATGATAATGAAGAAACTAAAATAGACTTTTTTGAAATACCTATAGAATTTACTGATCCTAAAATTTATAAACATTTGAAAGAATATGAATATGCAATTGTTTTAAAGTCAGATAATTTTCTTACAAAAGATGACGATAACATTAATGTAGATTTTTTAGAAAGTATTGTTAACGAATCTTATTTTATTGTTGTTCCAGAAGAATATGTATCATTAACTTCGTCTAAGTTTATTAAAGGAGGGTTAAATAAAAGTTATAAAGATGTTGAAGATGCAAACATTTTAATAATAGGTAGTTTTTTTGTAACTGGCTATGAGATAAAACCTAATGAAGTTATTATTAAAGGTAAAACATTATCCATTATAGATCTTATGGATTTTAAATGTTTAGAATTAAATCTAGTTATTAATACTAGTAAAAAACAGAATGGTGAAGAAATTAAAAAAGTAGCGGCAATTACTTTAATAGATAGATGTAAATATAATAAAGAAAAAATTAAAAGTGTATTAGGTAAACCAGCTGATTTTTTTAAAGCTGTTGTAAATATCAATGATTTACATAATCATATGGATGAGTTATTAGTGGATAAATTAGTAGAAGATCTATAGTGTTATTAATAACACTATAGAATTTTCCTTTTTAATCCCATATTTTCTTATAAATTTATTATTCATTAGAGATAGATATATCTCTAATAAATCTTATTTAAAAGGAGTACAAATGAAAAAGATATATTCGTTTAATACATTCGTAAGTGTAGAAGAGATGACTAAAAAAGAAGCTTATGAAAAAGGAATAATTTCTGAGATAGTTTCTGACGCTAATGATGAAGATGGTTATTGTGCTTATTTAGAAAATGATGTAAATGTTAGTTTTTGGTTATCTGATAATGAATTTAAAAAGAAATGTAGAGAAATGGGTAAATTTACATTTCCATTAGCTTTTGAATTACTTAATGCTGGATATATTGTAGCGCAGAATAATTGGCCTTTAGGTAGTTGGGTACAATTAATTAAAGATAAAGAAGGAACTCATATGGTGTTGTATATAAATGGTGAGTTAAAAAATAATGACTGGATGCCTACTGTTAAAGATATGCTGGCTAATAATTGGGTGTTAACTTATAATCCATTTGAAGAATCTAAATGGAAAGATAAAGATTAAAATAAGGATCTGTTATGAATCGTATAAAAAATATAACTACAAAAGCATATGATGCGGTGTTAGAATTAGCTATAGCCACTTCTCCTAGCATAATTAAAAATTATGTTACCCATTTAAGAAATAGACTTATTTTAAAAGAAAAAGAAAAAGAAGATATTCTAGAACAATGGGAAGAAGTAGTAGATGAAAATAAAAAACTTAAACTAATGATTAAAAAACAAGAAGTATTATTAAAAGAAAATAATAGAAAGATTAAATATTTAGAAGCATTAACTAAAGATCTTTCTATGGAAAATCGTAAATTGCTTTTAGCATTAGACGAAGAACTTCCGGAATTAAAAGCAAAAATAGAAATAGTTAAAATAAAAAATACTAAAGTAATAATAAAGAAAGAGTATGTTACTAGCACAAAAAATAATGTTGGTGATATAGAAGATAATAAAAATAAGAAAGGGAATACTGCTAGAGTATTATCACCTTTACAAGAAATAAAGAAAAAGCTAAATACTCTAGCATAATTTCTGACCTTTTCTTTTTTTGATTAAATTAATAAGTAACAACTAAGGAGTTAACAATGATTTTTAGAGAAGAGAATAATAAAATAATTGATGCAGAAATAGGTATAGCGTCAGAAGTATTAAGCAAAGTTTCAAATATGACTGATAATATAGATTTTAAAATAACATCTATAAAAAAGAAAAGTTTAGGAGAATCTATACTAAACAACTTTTATATTAATTATTTAGGATATCTAAAACAAAAAAATCCTAATATTAAAATAGATGGTTATATTGTTCCTAAACCAGGTACATTTTTATCACTTATAGATTATAATAAAGTAAGTGGTGATTTCTTAACTTATGACATGCCTATATTAAGTAAAGAAACAAGAGATGATTTTGCTAATAAAGTTAAAAATGTAATAGATAAAGCAAATAATGTTAATAATATTATTAACAATATTATAGCGAAGATTAATAATGTATTACCTACACTTAATTTAGCTAAACCGGTATTTGATTATTTTTTAATAGAAGAATTCGAAGTATTTACTACTTATAAAATGTTAAAAGATGCAGGGTATCTTACACCATTTAAATCTACTACAGATATTAATAAAGATCATATGGCTGATTTGATAGGTGTATTAAAAACAAATGTGCAAACAATGTCTAAAATAACTTTTGATCTAGAACTCAATAACTTTATACAAGACGATGTCAAGAACTTAGCTGATAAAGATGATTTTATTTTAAAAACAGGTGATCTTATTTTACCAAGTGAAAATGCTGTTACTTTAGCGGATAACGATTTATTTATAAAAATATTAGATGTTGAGCAATATGAAGAAAGTTTTAACTCTTATATTGTTATTTTAGCTTATCTATTAGATTTATTAGAAAAAGCTAAAAAAGAATATGATTTAGGTACTATTAATCTTATAGAATATAATATTAATAAAGTTGTAAATTTATTAACAAATGCTTATAAATATATAAGTACTAATATAGATTTAGGTATAGTACCTTTTAATATAGCAAAAGATGAAGAAGGTAACTTTGTTATAAAAGTATATGCTGAGAATTTCTCCAAATTACAAGAGAATAATATTAAACTAGAAACATTATTAGGATTTGTAGTATATAAAGTAGAAAAAAATGTTCCTGCAACTATTTGTACGTTAAATAAATTACAAATAAATACTGATACTTATAAAGCGTATTTTGATGCATTTAGAAGTAACCTTATTCTTACTAATAAAAATAATATTAAAAACAAACTTATTAATGTTTATGTTTTAACTATATCTGATTATTTAGATAGTTTAAATAAAGAAACAAGTTTAGAAAAAATAAAAAATATTTTAAAATCTATGGGTATATCTGAAATACAAGATATCAAGAATACTACAAGGTTTCTAGTAGTTAATGTTATACTTAATGATATTAATTTATTAATATTCTTTACAGGAATGCAAGAAGCTAACGATTTATTACCAGCGGATATTTCTATAGAGTCTATAGCTGGATATGCAGCATTTAAGTTTCTTTTGTATTACTTAGCAGAACAAACTGAAATTAAATAATATATGATATAAGGGTGTCGTAATGATACCCTTATATCTTTATATACTTTTTTTAATTAAATTTGCTTTTTTATAATAAATCTGAAATTAAATAAATTTTATTTATGTATTATTAAGACACATAATTCTTTCTCTTCAAGTCGACCAGTGACGCTCATCCGGTAAATAAGAATAGTAGTGTAGAGACATATAGGTGCCGTGGTTCCAGGTACTAGTTAGTCGTTAGAGACTAGTTGTAACTTGACAGTGTACTGATCGCTGAAGAGAATAAAAGGAGCCAAAATGGTAACTTTAGATAGAAATGGATTTAAGATTTTAAACACAGATTCAACATCCGCATTTAAAAAAGCTACTAACAAAACCCACGCTCAGTATGGGATGGTGAATCCTTTAGGGGATTCAATAAGAACCGCATTTATTGTGGAAAAAAAAGCAAAAAAAGCGGCTAGAAAAGCTCGCTATGAAGCGGCTAAAAAATTGGGGTTGAAACGTTCTGATCTTTATCAACATTATAATGTTGATCCAAAGGCATTCTTAATTGTTGAGAGAATGGCTGAGACAGAATTCGACCTCAATCCTAACAGTTGCATAGACAGTTATGGGGTCTGGGGCTTAGATCCTCATGACGTGGCTGACGTCTGGCATAAAGTGGGTAGATCAGCTAAGTTTTACCAATATATTAGATATTGTTTAACATATCTAAAAGAATTTGGTAGAGCTGACTATCTTAGGCCGCTAAAACCTGGGAAAGGTATGAATTTTAATTCATACAAGGAACAGGCTAAACTAGCGGACACCATTAGAAAATGGTGCCATAACCCAGATCTAGCCTATGAATCTATCCTAAAAGGTGATAGAAAAAGATTGGGTAAATTATCATTTTTCTCTAAAATAATTGCTTTAAATTACGCAGCAATTATAGAAGAAGAAAATCATCATATCACCTGTAGGATAGATTGGAGTAAATTAGCAGAATTGTTAAAATCTCCAAAAAGGGTTAGAGCGGCCTATTTGCCATTTCCGCTAGCTTGGTCACTATTATTTAAGAGAAAGTATCCAGAAGGTCTAGAACGTGAGGAACTTTCTCCTAGCTATCTTGCTGATAGAGTTACACAAAGAACGTTTAGATATTTAATGTCTATCGTTAAAAGTGGCTCAGAAAATGAGGTAGCGTTAGTGGCCAACACACGTGCGGCATATCACGTTGCTATTGCATTTCGTGACCAACAAACAACAGAACGTTGGATTAGAATTGTTAATAGCAAAAAAGCAGGTGATCCAATTACTGCTATCAACATTCACGATGCTTATGTGGATGCTGGGAATTTAGTTAATACTAAATTTAAAAGCAGTTGGATCAAAATGCTTATGCAATTCCCTGATCTTAGATGGCAAATAAATTGGTGCGTCAGTTTCGAAAAAGAATTCGATAGAGCGCCAAGTGGTGTCAAAGAATTCAGGGAATTCGTCAGCAAGGCTAAATACGAAAATGTAACTAACCCTGATGTCATGCGCGTGGCTGCTGAACTTGGGATTGCTCAGGATGAGTTTGAAGATTATCAAAACTTCTTCGAAAAACATCCTGAGAAAAAAGCAACTATGTTACCTAACGTAGTCATTAATAAAGAGGGTTATATATTCTCTAAACTTGATGACTATGATAAAAGGGGTCCTTTCCTAGGGCTTTATACAGACTGTTGTCAACATTTACATAATGCTGGTAGTAGTTGTGCTAAAGCAGGTTGGATAGATCCTGAAAGTGGCTTTTATGTAGTCACTAAAGGTGAAAAAATAGTTGCACAATCTTGGGCTTGGCGTGGGAAAAAAGGTGAGCTATGTTTCGATAGTATAGAAGGATTAGGTAATGTCAATATTGACGTTGTATCTAAACTATACAAAGAAGCAGCTCACCAACTCCTAGGCAAACTAGGCATAACTAGGGTTACTGTAGGATATACTAGCTATGGTATCACTAGAGATGTCAGAAAACACCTAGGGGTAAATGAGGAGACTAAACCAGCTAAGATGATCAAAAAGGTATCTTTTACAGATGCCGATTCACAATGGCTCTTAGCTGGTGAAATCTAAGCCCGACTACTCTGGACAATTCCTTACTCAGCTTGTTCTGTAACATCTGAGTAAGGGACCGAGGTTCCCACGATCTTCTGGAACACGGTATATAAAAAAGGTTATAGGACAACTAGGAAAGCAATAAAAGTGAGTACAGTGTCCTGAGGAAAAGCCTGTGGTGAAGAGAGAACCACAAACTTCTTATTTTTTATTTTTATTTTTTTATATGTGTATAACATTAATACGAGTGTCAATGCTCTAAATTAAAAAAAAGATAAAAGGAAACAGCATGAAAATTAAAACAAAAACTATGTCAGAATTTGTGAAATTTATTAAAGAGACCACTAAAGATTATGTTAAGTATGTAGGTAATACTTGTTACAAAGGTAAAAATACTGTAGAAATAGTAAAACCAGATAGTGAAACTATTGAAATTTTTTCTCACAAAAGAGCAACTATTTTCGCAACTGGTGAAGAAAAAATAGAAGTTATAGGTAAATCTGTAGAAGCATCATTACGTGATCATAATTTTGTACCAGGAGAATATGAAATTAGCATAAAACTTTATAGAAATGATAGTATAAATACTATACCACTGGGTAGAGTGAAAATTGTAGATGATTAAGATTATAAGTTTATAGTTGAATAAAGAAATAAGGAGACAATATGAAAACTAAAACTAAAAACAATTTAAAAAGAGTTTTCAAAATTAACAAAAAAGAATATGATTTAAAACCTGTAGAATTAAATACAGTAGCTAAATCTGTCAGTAATTTTGTTAATGGTAAAGGTAAATTAAAAATATTAGTAGTTGAATCAGATGAAAATCCATTTACTAGATTTGTAAAACATATGGCTAAAGTTCACGAAAAAGCTTTAAGAGAGAAAAATAATAATCATGAAGAAATTAGAAAGAAACTTATCGAATATGCTGAAGATAAAATTGCCATTAGGTATTTAGACGATGACAATAAAGTAGAAGAAGTGGTAGTTCCTATAGAAATGATAAATGGATTTAGAGAATTTAATTATTCTAAAGATTACAGATTCAAATGGGCGCTACTATTAAACAAAGATGTGGTGACGTACACAACAATGAAAGATTTCAATAAGAAATTGGGTAATACAAAAGCATATCTTTTCTGTATAGAAAAAGATGGTAAAGTAACTAAAAACAAAATAGTTACTAAAAGAAAAAAAGTAAATGGAATAGACATTAAGTTATAAGAGTTATTAATAACTCTTATAACTATTTTATTTTTTTATTTAATATTCGTATTTTTCTTTTTAATAAGAAGTCTTTTATTCTTCTTCTATTTGTTATAATAGAAACTATTCTTTTGTTATTTACATATAACATTAGTATTGGGTTATAATGTTTAACATATGTATCGTAAAGTAAGAAAACTTTATAAAATCCTTTAGGTAATAATGAGCATTTTTTATCTTTATTTAAATATGATCTTTTATAATATACAGCACCTGTTATAACTATAACATTGCCTAATTGTGTTAAAGATCTTTCTATTCGTTCCCAATTAGAAATTATTTTTCTATTAATAAAAGAAGGCTGAGGTACTATATTTGACATAAGATAAGTATAAGCTAAAATACTTTTATTATAATCAGCATCAGCATCAGGTTCTAAATGCCCTAAATCATAATCATTATGACTAAAACATTTTATAGGATTTCTATAAACACTAGGTATCCTATCATCAGGTTTAAATTTTAATCTTTTTTTAAGATTAATAAGGTTAACTTTATAGTTAATAACATATACATTATATAAAGGACTTTTAGCTTTATAACTATAACAGATATACCCATTAGGATCTTTTAATAATTCGTCACATTTAACTGTTAAGGTTAATTTAACTTTAGGATTAATATTACTTAAACTTATATATTTAAAATTATTAGCAACAGCAAAAGATACAATAATGAATAATAACAATAAAATAATTAATATTCTATTGGTTAGATTAAAGAAAGTTTTTTTAGATTTCATTTTACATTCCTTTTTATTTTCTTAATACATACTCTAAATCTGTAGTTTTATCTTCAGGTTTAACTATTCCTGCTATTATACCTTGTTTAAAGTACGAACCAGCTAATTTACTTAAAGTAGATTTAAAACTATAATAAATATTTTTTAATCCTACCCATTCTGGATATATATTCTCTATGTCTTTTTCATTTTTTAAAATCATTCTAAACTCGACATCAGGATTGTTCATATCCCTAGCATTAATAGCTGCTAAAGCTTCTAATCCTAAAACAAAATTACCTACTTTACTACCAGCATATTTCTTAAATCCTATAAGTATATTAACAAAGTCTATATAGTTAATGAACCAAGGAATTTTACCTTGTAATAACATTAAGTCAAATATAGGGAAAACAGTATCTATAGACTTAATTATAGTTAAATTATTAAATAATGGTTGACCTTTTTCTATATGTAGAATCATATACTGCTCATTGTTATTTATGACTGCATCGATTATATCATTAGGTTCTATGTTAATCATAGATGGTATAGTAAGAACACTATAGTTAAGATTATCGTCATAAACAATAAAAACACCTAGTATTTCACATATGTTATCTAATACGGCTAATCCTTTATCTATATATTTAGTAGGGAACATAATATAAAGATTATCCGTAGCTATAAAAGTATTATTACTTTTCTTTAATTTTTTCTTTATAGCATTAGGATTTCTTTTAAATTTTTTTATGTCTATTATTTCCATCATTACTCCTTTGATTTATTTTTTATATCAAAAAAGTTATGTAAAAATATATAGTATAGTACTTAGTCTTAAACAAGACTAAGTACTATACTATATCATAACGAATAAAAGATTGGAAAAAAAGTATCTATATGAATCTTAATAAATCTTAAACTTACGAACAAAACATGCGAGAATATACTAAAAGTGTATTTTATAAAAAAAATAAAAAACCAATCTTTTATTCAATAGAATATAGCTTATCGTTTAATAATGGTTTAAGTGATTTTATGACTATTAATATAAATTAAAGGAGTATCAATGGCTAAAGAATTAACAATACAGTCAAAAGCTGCTAATTCTAAAAAGAATACCGTAAAGAAAGATGAAAACGGTTATTATTTAGTAAATTTAGGTGCTTTTAATACGTATAACTCAGCTGGTCAATATTATAGATGTACTATGGATACATTAAAAAAATTACAAACACAAGATAGTATATTAGGTAGAAGAATAATAAATGGAGTATTAAGATCAGAATACAAACATCCACTTTATGAAGAATGTAAAGGATTAATGGATATTAAAAGAAAATCAGCTTGTATATTACGAAGAGCTATGCTTATAGATTTAAATAGAGTTTGTGCGCATATTAAATCTGTTAATTTTAATATAACTAATCAAACAGAACCAGGCTGGCCTGATGATCCTATAATTATTGTATCTGGTTGGGTTAAACCTATTTTACCTTTTAAACAAGAATTATTAGACGCATTAGAAAATCCTGATGAGAATGTAACTTTTAGTATAAGAGCATTTGTAAAAGAAACATTAAAAGGAACCACACTTGTTAAACACGTAAATGATATATCTACTTGGGATTATGTATTTGAACCAGGTGTTAAAATAGCATCACAATGGAATGCTGTAGGTATGGAACATAGAGAAAGTTGTGATGTATGCATTAATGGTATTTGCTCTAATGTTTTAAAAGAAGTATTGGTTTCTTCAGAACATATTGGTAAAGCGGATGCCGAGAATATAATATCAGAAATGTTTGAAGAAGATAAAGATATATTATCTAAATGGTAAAAAATAAAGAAAGGATATATAATGGAATATAAAGTAGTAACCGAAAAAGATTTAAATAATGATTTTATTAAAAAAATGGAAGATACAATAAGCGAATTAAATAATGAAAAAGATAGTTTAAAAACTTCTATAAGTATTATGTTAGGTAATTATGTAGTAAATGCCAATTTAACTAAAGTTAATAATTTTTTAATTAATGTAACTGAAATAAAAATTAATAAAGTTTCTAGTATAATGGGAGAAATAAAGTTTAAAGATTTTATTACAAGGGAATATTTTACTAAAGTAGCCAGAGTAGCTTTTAAATTAGATAAAAGAAATGAGGATATTAAAGTTGTATTTTCTGACAATGTAAATAACTTCTTTAATAAGTATAATATAAAATAAATAAAAATAAGGTAAGAAAATGAGAGTTGTAAAAAAACTTAATATCTCGCATATTTATAAGTTCACTTGTAAAGAAATTGATTTAGTGTTAAACAATAATTACAGTAAAAAATTAGGCACTAGTATAATTAACGCTAGTGATATTATACTTACTGATAAACAAATTCTTTTTTTGCTTACCTTAAATTGTAGAGGTAACAGTGTGATAGGATATTTAAAAAAAACTAAAAATGGTAAGTGTATTTTTTTAGATATTATAGAAATATATGAAAAGTATTTACTTTTAGATAAAATAAATGTTTGTAAAAAATGTTTAAATAAATTACTTAAAAACAAGTAGTTATAGCATACTTTTCTAAAGAAAAGTATGCTATATTTTATTTTTAATTTTTATTAACTCTTTAATACTAAAATGAACTAATTAGTTCTAATATATTTAAATAAAAGGAGATGCTATGGGCTTACATGTAAATCCTTTGTATGCAGAGGATGTTGATATGGCACTTGATTTAACTGCTAATCAATATAGACCACCAGAACTGGTAGATATGATAAAAAATACTAATAGAGTTTTTATGGACACTATTGGAGTTTATAGTAGGAGTCTTGTGAGCGCTGCTAAGAAGCTAAATAATTACTTTAATAACAATCCACTTATAGAAAAGATTAAAAGTAGATTAACACAAAGTGATGTAATACTATCTGATACAGCTATACATAGGATTAATCCAGTGAATATTTATAATCCATCTTTAACTATGAAGCGTTATATTATGGCCAATCCAAGAGCCTATACTTTATATCGTAAAGAAAGAATAAATGGGTATGATGATATCTGGCTTAATCAAGAAAGAAACATTGATCCAAAATGGAGAGATGACTATATAGATGTAGTAGATGAAGTGATGCAGTATGATAAAGATAATGATGAAGGTTATACCGATCATTATGTAGGTAGGGAAAATAAATTAACTTTTATGGAACAAATAGTCGTAAAAGAAGCTTGGGATGTTTTTAACAGACTCATAGATGAAGACTTAGATCCTACTGACATAGAAAACTATAATAAAGGAGATTAAGGAAATGTTTAAAAAAGATTTTAAAGAAACATCGTATTTATACGGTGTTTCACCTTTAGAATTTATTGATCTTAAATATGAAGAAATACTCGAAAAAAAGATTGAATTAAATATTAATTTATTAGAAAAATTAGCAAAGGAAGCCTCACAAGCTTTTAAAAATAAAGAAACTAACAAATATCGAGAATCAACTATCAGGTTATCTGATGTGGCGAAAGCATACGATCACAATACTTATCTTTTAAAAGAATTAAAAAAAGCAAAAAGAGAAACTAATAAGATACAATGAAGCCTTGTTTGCTTCACTGTATCTAATGGTTTTTATCTAATATTAAATTTATATCAAGGAGTTTACGATGAAATTATTATTATTAAGTTTGTTACTGTTATTAAATTTCTCATACGCTAAAGATGCTAAAATTTATATTTCTCATAAGTTGGTAAAATCTTATTATAAACAAATAGGTAATTGGTCAAAAAATCAATGGCTTGTTGCAGCTAAATTATATAACATATGTTATAAATATGATATGGGTTATACTTGTGTAGCTATAGGTTGGCAAGAATCACATTTAGGTTTGTATATGGTAAATGACAGAACTAAAGATTATGGTCTTATGGGTATAAATATTTATACTTATTTTCAAAATCACCATTTAAAAAATGATTATTGGTATAAACAAAGAATCATTACTAAACTTATTAGAAATGATGATTTTAATATAGAAGAAAGTATTAATAATCTTTTAGGTTGGAGATCAATGTTTAATGACAACTGGATAGAGATATGGGCACACTATAATGGTGGTAACGCTAACCCTAATTATAAATATGCTAATAGAATTGTAAATTTTTTATATTCTTTTAAACGTTATATAAGAAACCATAACATAGAATTATTGTTTAAGTAAGGTATATATAAAATATACCTTACTTTTTTTATTTTATTTTATTTTACTTATATATTACTTATACACTAAATAACTTTCTATAGTCATTTATCCATACTATAGAAAGGAAAGGAGTATAAAATGGGTAAAAAAATATTTGTAGCGGCAACACTAATTGCTGCTATGGCGGCTTGGATTTGGGCAGCCCTTGCTACTGACCCGGTGAGGGAATTAAAAAATAACAAAAATGAGCAGTTAATCTGCTCATTTGAAAATGGGGAAAGGGTCATCCCCAAAAACAAAATTGTCGCTTATGTAAGCGACGTAGACGCGTGGAGCTTTACTAACGGATCCGCGCGCAACTGCCGTATCGTAAAGATCGGCAGATGACCCTCACCGCCCATTTATTATTTTTTATTTTTATTTTTTTATAACATTGTATTATTAAGACGAAACTAAAGTTTTAAAAAATAATTAATCTAAAAGGAGTACTTATGTGTGTTGAAAATACTATGGCGGAAAAATGTAAAATATGTAAAGAAAAAGATCAAGAATGTGTGTATGTTCCGATTATGACAAGTGAAGAAGCTGCTGAGATAATAACAGAATATGAAAATCTCACTAATAATGATAAAACAAGACTATATAGAGTAGGTAATGAAGCTTTCTTAATTGGTAAAAAAGAATGGGAAGAAAATGGTATTTTATATTTAGAATCAGCATTATTTAGAAGATGTATGTTCTACGATGAAGATAAAAAAGAATGTAAAATTTATACACATAGACCACAGATGTGTAGAGATTTAGGAACATCTAAATTTCCTTGTGCTTTTACCAATATGCCTGTAGAACAAATGGAAAAACTTAGTCAAGATGATTTGGGTATCAGTTTTGTTTTAAAAACTGATTTTAAAACTTACATAAAAAATAAATTTGGTAATATTGACAATATGTATGCGTTTAAATATGGTTTTAAAAATATACCTAATGTACCAGATTACAGTAAAGGTAATAAATATAGAAAGTTACTTAAAACCAATACCGAAAATCTTATATTGTATAACATAATCAATTTCATTTACGCTGCTTTAGAAAATGAAAATCTAAAAGAAAAAAGAGAAGTAACTATAGAAGATTTAATAACAGGTAGAATTAAATATAAATTACTAACAGAAGATAATGGTAAAAGAACTACTACAGCTGTAATAAGAGAGTATAGTAGTGAACGATTTGAACTTAAGCCTTATGTTAGAGTATTAAATAGACTTATGTATAAATTCGTTATGATGCCTAATGATTATTTAGAAGTAATTTATAATAAATCTGTTAAATTAGCTAAAATTTTAGATAACAGAAAAAATTGTGTAGATCCAGAAATATTAGATAATAATAAGCGTTTAAGATATTTAATATGGTTATTATCATCTGTATTGCTTTTAGAAATCTACAAAAATAATTTTAAACTAAAATCTAAAGAATATAATAATCTTATCACAAGCGATGAGATATTAACATTAAAGAAATTCTTAGTTACTGAAATTCAAAAAGAATTAGGTTTAGAAGTAGGTTATTCGTTTAAAGTATTTATAGATGGATTTTTTAAATGTCTTTTTGATTCCATAGTCGCTTATTATAAAAACATAATGAGTACTAGTAAAAAATAATAAGTAGATATGTGAAGATTCACATATCTACTTTTATAATCTTTTTTATTTTTTTATACAATTTTATTTCTTCTAACATACTGGTGATATTAAAATTCTTTATTATATCTGTATTTAATTTCTTGTAAAGTACTCTTATTTTATTTATTATCTGTATAGCTAATAAGTCATCAGTAATATAGTTAAGTTCCTTAATGTAAGCTTCTATTTGATTTTTTATTTTTTCTTGTTTTGTTATATAATCCCTAGTATATTTTGGTTCATTATTACCATTATTTGTTTTATTATCAAAGTCGTATTTAAGTTCTATGTTTACTGCTTCCGATAATACATCATTATTATTTATACCGTAAGCTTCTTTGTTAAATCCATATTTTAAAAACCAATATCCTAGCAACCAACTTATAACGAGGTCATCGTGACCGTTTACTTCGTGATCTATACGATTATTACGAACTGTTAATGAGTTAAGTTGTTCTATAAGTTCAGGATCTCTTACTTTATCACCTGTAAAATAGTAACTTCCTCTAAATACATTACCATATAGCAGATCTCTACTTGTTTCTCCATTACCACTTGTAGCATAACCAAAATGTCTCTTATATTTAGTTATAAAATCTAATGTAGGTCTATTGGTTTTATTTAATATTTCTTGTTTAAATTGTTCAGGTTTGGATATAACCCAGTTAAATATTCTTTTAAAAGGATTCATATTTTTAGCTAGCATAAGTTTAAACATAATATCCAATATAGCTACTGCTGAACTTTTTCTTTCTGGTAAAAATACAGCATTAGGGTATCTTTCTAAAATTTCTACTAAGAAATGCGCGAATGTTTCCAAGTTAGTCTCATTGTACATTCCCGCTGCTATAACACCACCATCTTTAATATCTCTTATAACTAACCCTATATTATCGTTAGTCCCGCCTAAAGCGTCACTAGTATCTAATCCTATTATCATAGGTTTAGCTTTATTTATTTTATTCATATATAGCATTCTAGTATTATTGGAGATATACCATTTAAGTAGATAACCATATTTATAATTTTCAGGAATATATTTAGTTTTTTTACTTTTATTAATTATTTCCAAAACATTTTTAGGTATAGGAGAATTAATTCCACCAGCTACCCATTTATTAAAGTAATCTGATTCAGTATTTTTGCCTTCAGACATAGCCGTTAAGATTCTGTTTTTTGACCATTCGTCTGTGTAACCTAATTGCCTATGGTTAAATTCTAATAATACTACTCTAAATTTTCTAGTATTTTTATTAACCATATCTTCAAGTTCTTTTCTATTTTTTAAATCGTAAAATTCTTCAGACCATCTTAAACTATTTTTATAAACATCATATGCAAATCTTCCTTCAGGAGTATTAAGTTTACCTGGTGTAGTAGTGAATAATGTAAAATAAGGAGAATTCTGTCTAGCAGCTTCTTCCCTAGCCGCTGTTGATGCAGCTAGCATAACCGGTAATGTTATTTCTATATTACTTATATAAGCAAATTCATCTATGTGCACTATAGGTGTAGTCATACCCCTACCTACACTATCTGCTCCTTTTTTATCTTTTTGTCCTAAATAAAAGTTAATAACATTATTGTGCATGTATATAGTTATACGTTCATTATTTTTAACATCTTTTTTTGTTAAAAAACATAAATATGGAGGAAGTGTTTCTATAGTATCTTTAATTCTTCTACTATTTCTTGTCCTTAGTTTTTCATTTTTAGTAAGTACAGATAATTCAGTATTCTCACTAAGTACATCCGATATAAGTGTTTCTACACCATCACCAGTAACTGATTTACCTGTTTGTCTTGGTTGTATAAGATATGAAGTTATGTGATTAAGTAATAACCATATTGTAGATATATTAGCTCTATTAGCTCTAAAGGTTATAGGTATACTACCACCTATAGGTGGTATTTTAAAAACTTCTCTAAAAAAATACCAAGGATTTAATTTACATTCTACTAAAATAGCACCTATAGTATCTTGATCTAAATCTGGGTCTCTAGGATTAATACCTTGTAACTTAGGATTTATTAATGCTAAAGGAAACGCGTGATTTTTTATACCCATTCTTTTATATAATCCAGCTAATCTTAGAAAACTTTTATTACGTGTTTTAGTGTCTACTATAGCACTAGGATATTTGTTCCAATCCTCTAAAAAAAGTATCATAATCATTCCTTTTATTTTTTATTAATATTATTTTTTTAACCATATCATATATAAATGAAACATAGGTTAATCTATGAAAATAAAATAAATTAAATAAGGAGTAATTATGAAAATAAGAGAAACATTAAGTTTAGCGAGAGATAAAGAAACAAAAAAAGTTGTTAATATAATAAAAATAGAACCAGTTGTTAAACCGAATAAAAAACAATTAGAAAAGTTATTAGAAAAAATTAACATGGAAAAGATTTTCGAAGAAGAAGAAGATGACAAAGAAAGTATACTTGATAAGTATTATTTTAGCCCAGATGTAGTAAAAGTTTTAAAAGGAAATAAAAGTTTATTCCCTATTCGTGTATATAAAAAAGAAGATTTAGATCTAGATTTTGATTTCTATATTCGTGATTTAGAGTTAGCCAATATCGCACGACTCTATAGAGAAACATTCTTTTTTAAAAATACAGATGATAATAAAAATTATTTTATTAGTGAAAATGGAATATTCGAGTATAAACTAGATAATAATACTAATTTGTTTTATTTATTAAATGTTAATAGTCTAACATTTATATTTAAAAAATTAAGACCTATACAAGTAACATCAGTTGTTCTAGATATTAATATATAAATATTTTTATTTATATATGACTAATTTGCAAATAAAGTAAGTGTAGTGTATTATACACTACACTTACTGATAAATATTTTTTTGTTATTTTTAACAAAAAAAGAAAGGAGGAAAAAATGGAAAATATTGTAAAAATATTAGCCATAGGAACGGCTGTGGCGGCAACAGCCTATGGCGTTAACAATCTACTCGCTGATTCAATAGGCGAGGAAACCCTGGCATCTTATGCCGAAGAGGTAATGGATGGTACAATAGACGCTGTATCATCTATAACTTCAGATATAGATGTTGGTGATGTTTTAAATGGCTTAGATAGTTTTATCTTCTAAGCCTTCTATTTTTTTTTCATATTTTTATTCGTACTCCATAAACTTAAATGATTATATAGAACATAAAAGGAGTAGAGATGTCTGGAAATATAGAAGCTAAAAATATAACATATTTATCAGAAAGGGAAATAGGAGAAGATATAAATATAGTTAAAGAAGTATGGTTAGATAAAAATGGTGAATATAAAGATAATATAAGAATTATAAAAAATTTTGAAAGACCATTTTGGATAACTAAACCTATGTATAGAAAACATAATTCTAAAAAAGAATCAGAATTTATTAATAAAGTTAATATGTATAAATCTACGGATAGTGCTTTTATATATAATATACCTAAAGCTTTGCAGGATAATAGATATATAGGTATAAAAGATTTAAGAAGACTTAAAAAGAATCTTTATCTATATGGTATAGATGTAGATAGTAGAACTATACTTAAGAAAAAATATTTAAAAAAGTATCCTGATTCAAGTACTCCTTATCGTATAGGTGTTTTTGATATAGAAGTTGATTTATTAACTAATAAAATAATTATTTTAACTTTAGTTACTAAAAATAAAATAAGAATATCCTTACTTAAATCATATGCTAAAAAAATACCTGATGTTAAAAATAAAATAAAAGATGGTTACGATAGATATATACCTGATAATCCTTTTAAAAATGATATTAAAAAAGATATGGAAATACGTATATATGATACCGAAGTAGAAATGATAAAATGGATATTTAAAGAAGCTAACTATGCTGATGTGGATTTTTTAACTGGTTGGAATATTAAATATGATATAGGAGAAATATTAGAAAGATTAGAAAGTGCTAATATAAATCCAGCTGATATTTTTCATTATGATAAAATACCTGAAAAATATAAATTTTTTAAATTTAAAGAAGCTAAATCTAAAAAGGTAACAGAAGCAGGTAGAGAAATACCTGTTAACCCAGAAGAACAATGGCACACTATAAAATCCACTACTAATTATTATTTTATAGATGCTATGGCTTCACATAGATATGTTAGAGTAGGTGGTAAAACTGTTCCTGGTGGTTATAGGTTAGACAATATTTTAAAATATGAAGGTGTTGCACAAAAACTTAAATTTGACACACACGAAGGTATCAAAGATGCTGAATGGCATATCTATATGGTTTTAAATAAACCTTTAGAATATATAATATATAATATTTGGGATAATATATCTATTTTAGTATTAGATAATAAAACTAAAGATTTAGCTATATCTGTTCCTTTATTATCAGGAGTAAGTCATTTTGATGTGTTTAATAGCGGTCCTAGAAAATTGGTAGATGCTCTTTTCTTTTTTTATTTAGAGCATGGAAGAGTTATAGGCGTTAAAGATCCTACTGAAGAAAATGATAAAATATTAGGACTATCTGGGTGGATCATAGCACTGGTGGCCTCATTAGTAGAAGAATTTGGATTAAAGGTTATACAAAATATGCCTGGTATGTTAACTAATATATATAGTTTTGTATTTGATGCTGATGTAGCGTCAGCATATCCTAACGCTACAAGAGCTGCTAATGTGTCTAAAGATACAACACATAGAGAACTTGTGAAAATACAAGGTTTTGTAAAAGATTTATTTATGAGACAAAATATAAATTTAACATATGGTAGTACGAATAGTTTAGAATATTGCCAAACTATGTTTAATATGCCTAATATGTTTGAATTATATAAAAATGTTGTTAGATCTAGTATATAGAAGAGTTGTAACTCTTCTATATACTAGATGTTGTTCTGTATTTTTTGAATTTAATATTATTAAATAATGTTATTAAAAAATACAAAAAATGCATAAGGAGTTATTATGGCTTATAGAAGATTTGAGATACTTGACGTAAGATTACCTACTTTTTTACAACATGATGCAACCCATATTAAGGTTCTTAACCAACCTGATATAGATGATAAAGATGCAACGGTTATAGATAAACTTTTAATATTTAAAGATGCTAAGAAAAAAGATGATATTATTAAAGCTAGTAACGTAAGCCAAGATAATGTTATTGAAGTAGACACTAGAGATTTACTTAGAGTATTTGAGTTTAATTTAAATTTTGAAGATACAGATGTTTATTACGTAACATATGATATATGGTATAATGATGTAACTAGTGCCGGTTGGGCTAGACCTAATATGGTTACTAGAGATACTGATGGTTACAGTCGTAATGACGTAGAAGTTATAACACCAACATTAGAAGTAACTACTGATCCCAATAATGCAGAATTAGGTGGATTCAGGGTTTTAACTTCTAAATTTAAAACATTCCTAGGAAGTGGTGTACATAAATATACTTCTTGGTTTATAGAAGATTTTACAGGTAATGTAATATGGAAACAAGAAAGAAGTAATGTTAATTTAGATAGTATAAGAATACCTAATAACATATTAGATATAGATAATATTTATGTTATAAAAGCTATACACTTTAGTGATGGTAATGTTCCTTCTAATCCAGGTAAATTAATTATAAAAACTAAAGGTGAGCTAACTGAAGTAGAAAAATATGCTTATGCTATAGCCAATAATGGAGGAGTTATAACTGAATTAGCTAATGCTGAAAAAATTAAATTTGGTTATGAAAGACCAGTATTAACTGGTGGTAAAGATAGTATCGAAGATATTGAAAATGCATTAGAAAAATCAATAGTCACAATGGTTAATGCCAATATTTTAAATGGTAATTTAGAACAAAATATTGTTTTATTAAATAACGAAATTAAAGATTTAAATAATGAAATTAAAGAATTAAATACTAAATTGGCTAATGGTGAAAATATTGAAAAAGAATTAAAAGAACTTAATGATAAAAAAGAACAACTTATAAATAATCTTAAAACTAATATAACTAATTTACAAGTACAACTAAGTAAAACAGAAAATGAATTAAAAGTCGCATTAAAAAATAAAAACTATGATGAAAAAATTATCATTAATTTAGAAGACACTATTTATACATATAGAAAAAGATTAGATGCAGCGTTAAGTTCATTAGCGTATAAAAACACTACTATAGATGAATTAACTAAAAAAGTATCAACACTAAATACAGAATTAGTGGACATGAATGAAGGTATGACTACCGCATTAAATAAATTGTTAAATTATATTTTAACATCTGTAGTCACTGAGCAAAGACTTGAAAGATTACAAAATGAAATAAAAACAGATAAACAATTAATTCAAAAACTTAATGAAGATAAAGCACAAAAAGAATACAAGATTTAAATAAAACTATTGATGATCTTAATTTCCAAATAAATATTATGGGTACTAAATGGGTACCTAGTGACGCTTTTAACGACGCCATAGCTAGAATTATCGATGCTAAATTGCAAATAGCTATGCTTGAACAACAATGTAAGAAAAAATAAGGAGTTGAAAAATGAATAACAAAACAAGAAGAGTTGCTTTAGCATTTATGAGAGCTGATACACCTGATAGTATATTTAAAAAAATATACAGAAAGGCTATAGCTATATGGACTAAAGGACCTTATAGTCATGTAGAATTTTTATATATAGATGACAGTGATAAAAGAATAAAAGAATTTACCGCTGATCCAAGTATGGGTAGAGTAAGAATTAAGAATTTTGAAGAAGATCTTAATATGTATAACTGGGATTTCATTTCTTTCGATATAACAGAAGATGAATGGAATAAATTTATTAATTATAGAGATAGCGTACTTAACGATAGATATGATTGGTTAGGCATTTTTGGATTTATAGCACCTTTAAAAGATAGAGAAACACAATGGTTCTGTTCTGAAGTTAATAGTAATTATTTAAAAATACTAGGTGAGAAAATAATATGGAAATTAGAACCTAGTAGAATATCTCCTAATCTATTATATAAGTTAGCAATGACTGGATTAGTAAATAGAAATATTAGTTATGATATAAATGATATGTTAAAGAAATCTTTAACTATTTGTAAAAATAAATATAATCTTAAAAATGAAGAAGAAATACATCATTAAGAGCATATGCTCTTAATGATGATTTCCATTTTATTTTACGAGTATAATACTAAAATGAGTATCCTACTCTAAAAAAATAAACAAATTAAAAGGAGCATTTATGAGTAAAGTAGAACTTATTAAAAAAACAGATTTAGGTTTTGAGTATCTTTATGGTAAAAACTTTATTTGGTTAACAGGTGGTTATGTCGTATCGCCCATATTTAATTATAAGAATAAATGTATAAAACCTTATGAAGCTAATAATAATGAAGATTTGAGACAGTTGGTTGTTACTAGTATTGCTGCTATCAGTAGAGGTAAATCAAAATCTAACAACCCTAAGAAGAGATATCAAATGTTGTTAGGAGAAGCTGTTAATAATCCATTAAAAATAGATAAACCTGGAATTAAAAAAGTAGCAGGTAGACCATTAGAATTTATTCCTGTTATTTTAGATTTTGAATTTATGAACAATTTTGTTTATATTTACGAACCTGATAATTATAAACAACCTATTAAAATTTTAGATTATTTAACTTTTGCTAATAATCTTCAAAAATTTGGTTATTCAGAAACACTTTTTTTAAATTATCACAGATTATATACTAATCTAAGAGCTTGTTTAAATACAGGTATATCGTATAATGATATACCATACGCTAATGAAGAAATTCAAGATGAATACAAAAAATATAAAGTAGTGGTTATACAAGCACCACATTTTGTTTTTGATCAACTTTATACACATAGTGTATTTAGTAAAATAGCTGTTAGTGAGAGAGTAACTAAAGAAAATCATTATTATCTACCAGATGATTTTCTAGATAGAATAGAGGATGCTAGAAAAAATTGGGCGGACTATGAGATAGATAGTGATTATATTGTTTCAACTATAGGAGACGAGATTAAAGTGTTTAAAGAAAAAAATACTTACGGTGATGCTGAAAAAAGAAAACTATTAGAATCAATAATTGAATCATTTTTACTAGAATTCACACACGAAGAAATAATAGAATATTTCAAAGACTTTGGCTATAAACAAGAAATCTATAACAGATGGTCTTACGGTATGAAATATAAGACTTTTATTATGGGTGCTTGGATTAATGATCCTAAAACTTGGAATCATTTGTTATTAGAACGTGAAGCATATCCAGAATTATACAAAAGTTGGGTACAAAAAGAAACAAGTATAATAGCAAGTAACATAAAAGATGTTTTAATGTGATTTCTAAGTAAATAAGGAGCAGCTATGCCTAACAAAAAAACTAGAAAAAACTTTTATAAAAAGATGGTTAAATATGATCTGTATGGAGAATATATGGAAATAGAAACTTGGAAGAGATGGTATTTATCATCTATTCGTTTAAACAGAAATAATGGTTTACCAACTCTTACTTTAATAGCTTATGATACGAAAGAAAAAAGAAATATTATTTTAGAAAAATTAAGTGACTATTTTAAACCAATAATAAAATAAAGGAGTAGAATATGAAATTAGGTTTATTACTGATAGGTGTTATATTAACAATGATAATTGGCTCAGGATCATTTATGTTAGCTTTTTACGAAGAAGAAAGAGGTAAGAAAAGATTGAGTAAATTATTTTTAATAATATCAGGTATATCCGTACTGGTTTTAGGTATTATAATTTTACCTGGTATTGTTATGTTTATTATACTTTCTTTACTTATTTGGTATCTAATTATGTTGTTCGATAAATCGGATGACGGAAGGACGGCATATGACTAAAAAAGAAAATAAAATAAATTTTGTTATAGGATTAGAAGAGCAAAAGATTTCTTTAGATAATGTTTTAACATTTTTAAAGAAACTATTTAGAAATACTGATGCTGATAAAATTGTTTTATTACCAGAGTCCAAAACTATAAAAGTTAAAGCATACGATATTTTTGGAAATATGGTTAATAAAACATTATGTCCGCCTAATATAAAAGAAGGTTCCATATTGGGTTATTATTATGGAGAATATGATTTATGTATGTTACCTTTAAGGGAAGGCGGGTTTATATTGAAAAAAGGCTGTAAACACAACAAAACAGTCAGACCATTATTTAGTCTTTATGAAGCTAAAAAAGAAAGGGAAAGTAATGAACAGAATGTTTAGTTTTATTAAAAATAGAAAAAGAGGTTTAATGTATTTTTTAGCTGCTATATGTTTTATTCTATATTTCTATTTAACAGATCCTAACAATAGTCTTAAAGGTTTTATCATAACTCTACAAATTGTTATTATAACATTTGTATTAATAGCAGTTATAGAATGGTTGCCAGATATTATTCTGGATCCTATATATGGTAATGAGAGAGAATTAGTAGAAAAAACAAAAGAAACAGCAGTAGCAGCTTCAATAACGTTATTAGCTAAGTCAATAAGATTATTAGGTTATTCTATTATTGCAGCAGGTGCTATTATTGCATTTACAGTTACATAAGGGATTCTTCTCTTATGTAACTTATCTTTTTTTCTTTTTCTTTTTACTAATATGAAAAATATATTATAAGGAGTTGTATATGAATTTTTTATTAGAAGATGAATCGAATATAGTTAAAGATTATTTATTAAAAATATGTGAACAAACTTATTGGAATATGGTGGAGATGACGAATGTTAAGAAATTAGCAAAAGATCATATAGGTGGAATGTTAAAATTACAGTATTTATATAAAAACACACCTTTTAATTATTATACTAGATTGGATAATAAAACTAAAATAGAAGAAATAAAAAGATTATTACCAGATTATTTTAACAGTGATAATATTTTAAATAATATTTTACAATTACCAGATGACGAAATATTAAAACAATTAGACTTATTGGATAATTATAAAGTTAAAATATTGCTTATGCAAGATGGTGATACTTTATTTATACCTACAGAATTTAAAAAAGATAAAGAAGGATTTGAAGAAATAGTTTTTTTAGAATTACCTATGAAAGAATTAGTAACTATTAAAAATAATATTTTCTTTAAAGAATTAAAACCTGTTAATATGTTTGATTTTAATACGTTAATTTATTTTAAAAAAATAAGTTGTAGTAACAGATTTTGTTATTGGGTGGATATAAGTTTAGGTTTACTTATAAGATTAGCTATAAAATACAAACAGAAGAATAAACTAATAGGTGATAGAAATCTTATTTTAGATATCTACAATGTAGACATAATAAAAATAGAAACTAATGATGATGGTGTTGTTGATTTCTTAAATAGTGTAAATAATAAAAATGTAAAATATCATATGCTTGATATTAAGTATAATGAATATGTCTCTTTATTGCCATTTAACAAGCTTCCAGAGCTTATAATAAAACCTTTTCATAGTGTTAAGTATAGTTACACTAAACGTTTCTTAAAATACGTTAAAAGAAGTTTTAACAATAAAACCTTTATTAACATACTTAATAAAGACATATTCAATTATGTTAATAGAAAATGGGATAACATATCTTATACTAAATTATTAGAAGAATTACCTGTTTTAAGATTAGTTAAAGAGGATAAAAAAGATTTAGATATTATTTTAATATTAACAAATGATCCTTATAATTATGTAAAAGAATTAGAAAATAAAGAAACAGATAAAATGTTTAATAAATGTTTAGTTAAATTACTTAAAAAGAAAATAGCTTATATAAGTGAGTAGTTGACTACTCACTTATATATTAAATTTAAACTATCACCATTTAGTAATTTTTCAAATAACAATTTTTGATATTTTTCATATCTTAATCTAACATTTCTAACGTGTTGTCTATTTATATCCCAAGCACTTCTGTTTCCATAAAGTTTTCTTTTAGCTCTAAATGATTTTATTAATGCAACATTACCAAACCATTTTTTAGGATTACAATTTTTAGTAAATTTACATAATCTTCTTTCTCTATTAAGCCATTTAAAACCACCATTATAAGCACTATCTGCAAACCATAATCTACTGTCTGGATCAACACTATTTTTATAATAATCAAAATCAGAATGCCATAATAAAATTAGAGCTTTTATTTGTAATTTAGGTTTATATTTAATATTATTCCAATTTAAGTTTTTAAGTATAGTAGGATATCGTTCTTTAAGTGATTTAAGCATATCCCATCTAACTTTACCATTTCTAGTAAATACTCTGGTTAATTGTCCCAATCCTTCACCTTCTTCTCTTCTAGTTCTGAATCCAGTTCTAGGATTCCAACAACCTCTTGAAGTTAAACTTATGCAAGTTTCTTGTTCTATAAGTGAACCTAGATAAGGTGTAACAATATTGTCAGGCATTAACTCTAAATTAGCTATTAGTACATCGGTAAAATATAAATGTGCATTCTTAGGTATATAAGTTCTTATATTTACTTTATTACCGTATAACGATATAATAAGAACAGATAAAATAAGTAGTATTTTTTTCATAGTACATCCTTTAATAAAAAATTCATATATAATATAAAAAATATTTAATAAAGATTAGTAAATAAGATACTAATCTTTATCATCTTTTTCAAATTTTTCAAGTTTTCTTAATAAAATAGTTATTTTACTTTTAGCAGATTTATATAATTCTGTAATTTTAAATAATCTACTATAGCAAGTTTCATTATTAGTCATATTGGATTCACGTTCTTTTTCTAACTTATCGTGTTCTTTATAAGGTACTATAAACCTACCTGTTACTTCTTCTATTTCAATAGTGGTATTTAAACCTGATACACTTTTAATTATATCTTTAAGATCATCGATAATAAAATCTAAATTTAAATTAACAGGTACATTACCTAAGTTTATAAACATAGCTTTACCAGCATATATAACTCCAGTTATATTAGGTAATGAACTAAAATATTTTACAGGTATATAATATAACCCACCACCTTCAGCTTGCAATACAGCTATAGGCATATCTGACTTTAAATCTTTTTCATAATCATCTGCTGTTAAATTCTGATCTAAATAAATAACTTTTAAAACATCTATATCTTCGGTTTCCATTTCTGTTATAGTTCTTACTGCAGTTGTTTTATATACGGCAGAATCGTTGAGTATTGTGTCAAATGGTTTATTAAATTTAAATTGTCCTCTTAAACCAACTAATGGTATTAAATAATTCATATTCTTATCCTTTTATTATTAATTTTCATAAAAACTTTATACTAGTCTATATGCTGAAATAATAATCAAAGGAGTAATTATGAAAACAATATTTGCATATGTAGATGGTTCTTGTCGTCCTAACCCTGGTTATAGTGGATATGGTATACATTTGATCATAGGAGATACAGAACTTAAATCTACACAAATAGAAGGTAAATATAAATTAACAGATAGAGGATATGCTAGCAAATCTAATCTTAAATTATACCCTGCTAAAAATGAATATGGTATAGAGAAAATTATAGAAGTATTTGGTTTTAAAAAAGATTCTAATACTAATAATAGAGCAGAATTAGATGCGATTATTGAGACATATAGATTATTACCAATGCTTAAGCTTAAAGAAGAAGAAATAGAGGAAGTAGTTATTTTATCAGATAGTAAATATGCGTTAAGATATTTAGATAAGATATTAAATAATACTCTAGAATTAGATAGTGAAACAATAAATAAAGATAAGATAACAGAATTAGCAGCTATGGTTAAAATATGCTTATTAAATACCAGAGTAGTTAAGATAAAAGGACATAGCGATGATTTAGGTAATGATAGAGCTGATTTATTAGCGCTTATGGGACATAAATATAATGTCAGGAACCCGAATGAAAAAGAAGGATTTAAAAAGATAGAAGAAGATAAAAATTTCTGGAAATCCATAGAACCAGATAAAGATATATTCTTTGGTAAATCATTATTTTATTTTTATAATAAACTAGACAAAACATATTTTATGTTTAATTATAAACAAGATAAAGATATAGGTAAGAAGTTATCAGCTGTTTATTACGCACTTATTAAGAAAAAAGAAGAAGATAAAGATATCGACTTATTAATTAAAACTATTAAACCATTTTTTAAAAATGAAAAAACACCTTTTATTGTTTATTTAGATACTTTAAAAAGCAAAAAATTATACAAAGATTTTATACGATATGGTAAAGATTTTTTAGAAGTGGATATAGAAAGGAATTACAGAGACACATTTGTTAGTTTAAAAACTGTAACAGGAGATGAAATAATAAGAGAAGTATACCCACAATTATTATCCAAAAAAGTTAATAATAATTTTGAATCTTTAGAAGTAATCTTTAGTGAATTCTTATATAAAGATGATAAACTTAAAGTTAAAGATATAACAGATATGGTTTATACTAAAAATAAAAAAGATAAGACTATTATTAAACCAGAATTTGTTAATGATAAATTTAAATTAAAAGTAAAGTTAGATAAAAAGAATTTTGTATATGTGTATCCTAAATACGATACACCTCCTAGGAATACACTAAAAAGATTTGAATCTAAAGAACCTAAAGTGTATTTACTTTATAAAGTATATCCTAAATTAATAGAATATTATACTTTAGTAGATTTAGAAGGAACTATTATCCTATTGACAAATTTTTATGCTAACAAAATAATAAAGAAAAAATAAACTAGTGGAGGTATTTACTTCCGCTAGTTTTATCCATATTTTTTTATTCTTATTTTTTTATAACATTGTATTATTAAGACGAACTATAAAGGTTCTATTAAAAATATTTAAAAGGATACATTATGAACATTAATTTTATTTTAAACGAAAGTGCAGTTTATGTTGGGCCAGGTAATTTAACATTTGGTAAAGTTTTTAAAGATGCTGTGGAAAAAACAAATGTATTAACAATAACTATCGCTAATAGCAGAAAAAGCATTTTAGAAAATGAAAAAGTTAGTGTAATTATCGATGTTGTTAAAGATGCTTTAGGAGAAACAAAAATAGTCCCCTATTTAGAAGTAAGCACAAAAACTTCTTTAGTCTATCTTGATGGTTTAAAATACCATAAAATAAATTTAAAATTATTTATGGATATTCTTAAAGATCTTAATAACCAAGAGAAACTAGAGTATTGGTTAGAAGATCTCTATGGTGAAATAAATGAAGATAATCTAAACTTCGACGACTTTCATAAAACAAAGAGAGATAAAAAAGCGGTATTAGAAACATTAAATTCACTTATAGAACATCTGGAAAATACTGATCTCGGAGAAATAATAATTAAAGATGAAATAAATAAATTCATCTTGTATAAAGAAAATATGTTCCAAATATTGGAAACAAATTTATGGGCTCATATCGGTTACCATGTGGTTACTCATAGTGTTCAAGAATTAGATCTTGAAAAATATGAATTAAGAACTTATACCATTAATGAGATTGTAAGGGATACTCAAGTTTTCCATTCGTTTAATCCTAAATTCGTTTCTTCTACGAATAAAAATACTATATTAAGAAAAATAGTTTTAACTAATGATGAAAAATTTATTAAGTCTAAAACTATTGATCAAGCGGATACAGAAAATTTAAATAGGATAGATAAGTTAGCAAAGAACTTAAAAATTAATATTTCTGATCGCAAAGCTGATAATATGGTTAAAGAAGTTATTGATATTGTAAAAGAAGGTTTAAAAACAGATAATGAAACATTAGCGGAAAAAAGTATTCAAACGGTCTTAAAAAGAAAACCTAAAAATAGATTAAGAAGAATTTTAAAAGAAGATATACTAGAACGTTACGATAATCCTGAATATTGGGATCCAAATGTTCTAGAAGAAGCTATTGAAGATATAAGTGTGGTAAACTTAAGACCTGTAGAAAAAGAGTTCTTAGAACAACACTATCCTGAATTATACAAAAGATATTTCAGCGAAGAACAATAAAGTTCTTCTGCTGATTTTTTATTTTTACTTTATTTTATAACTATAATACTAAAATGAAGCTGTCAGCTTTATTAAATAAAAGTAAAAGGAGTAGTTATGTATCAAGAACCATTTCCAACACCTAATAATACAGTATTTGAAGGAGCGTATGGTTTTGGTAAAGTAACATTACCAAAATTTATAAGATCAATACCTGGTGTTTATAGTTTAATAGATAATCCACAAAAAAATTTACCTCCTATTATGGATTTTAAATTTAAAAAATATAATTTACCAGATAAACTTTATGGAGAAATACCGATATTGGCGAATTTCTTCTATGATGCTTTTAAACGTAAGAACTATACTGGTGGAGTTATACTTACAGGAGAACCAGGTGCAGGTAAAACAGAACTAGCTAAAATTATCTGTAATAAAGCCATTAAAGATGGTTTACGTGTATTAGATTTATCTAATACTAAATTAACTAAAACATATATTAAATACTTAGAAACACTCGATGATGTAGTATTGTTCTTTGACGAATTTGGTAAAATTATACCTTCGCAAGAACAAGATAAGTTATTAACGTTATTTTCTAATCCTGTGGGCGTTAAGAGAATAATAATAATAACAGAAAATGAACAATTTAGAATAAGTCCATTTATTCGTAATAGGCCGGGTAGAATAAGATATAGTAAACATTTCGATAAAGTACCTTTATCTACAGTTAAAGATTATTTAGAAGATAAAAATGTAGATGAAGATTTTTATAACGAAGTATTAAATCTATATAGAAAAATGCCTAGGTTTGCTTTTGATCATTTACAAGCTATAGTTGATGAGTATTTAATGTTCCCTAATATGGAATTTAAAGACATATTAGAAATATTAAATTTAGATTTTATAACAGGAATAAAAGAAATTAACATAGACAAGGTTTTTATAAACGGTACCGAAGTTAGGATAGTTGAAGCAAGACCTATAGCTTTGTTTAATATTACGGAGTATAGTGCCGAAATGCGTGTTAAAGTAGAGATACCTGATGATATGCTTAAAGATAATGAGTTAAAAAAGATCATTACTTTATTATCCAGTAATGGGTTATATCCAGGAGGTGGTCACAATATGTATCAGCCAATGATTAGCTTTAACGGAAATAATGACGCACAATCACAAAATCAACAACAACCTAATGTTATGTATGCCGATATAGTTGTAAATAAATCAAATATAAAAGAATATGTAGATGATAAAATTGTTTTTGCTAAAGCGTATAAAACAGAAAGTGAATTTATACTATTAGAAGGATCTGTAAAACTCTCGTATGAAAAAAATAATCAAACTAGACCATATTAAAAAGGAGATAATGTGCTTACTATAACAATAAAAGAAAATAATGATAGATCTAGAGAAGGGTTAATTATAAGAGATGTTGAAAATGCCGTAATAGTAGATAACAGAATGATCAAACTGTTATCTATTAATGTTTTTAATTTATTAAAGGTAGAGATAACTTTAGGATTAAGAGATGTTAATCCTAAACTATCTCTTAATATCAGATACAGAGGAAATGATGTTAAATATGACCCACAAGATGAATTGTATTTAATAAGGTGTTTATTACATATAATAACTAGTGATGTGTATATCGAATCTTTGTTATTTCGTTTTGTGGATTTGTTAGTAATGGATGAAAAAGCAAAAAATAAATTAATATCTAAATTATTAAAATTTAAATATTGGTTTAGTAATAAGTATTTATTTAGTGGGAATTTTTATTCTAAGATTTATGACTTAGAATTTTATGTATCAAGAAGTAAAAACAACATTGATGCTAATAACTTTTTCTTAGTTAAAGTTGATAAAAATAGTGTAAATTTTGAAGTCATTACAGTTGATAGAGGCGGTATAGGAGAATTATATCTAGTAAAGATTAACTTATATGAAAATCCACTGAACGATACAAAAATAAGTATCGTTAATATAACTATACCTGATAGGTTAATAAAACTATTCTTTAATGAACAAATAACAGATCAGTATTTAGTTAATTTTGAACACAATATTTCATTACTGTTAAAAAGTTAAGGATATATTATTATCCTTAACTTATTTTATTTTTATTTTTATTCATCTTTGTATTACTAAAATGAAGTTATGAACTTCTGTAAATAAAATAAAATAAAAGGAGCTGTTATGCCTATAGTACAAGCATTAATTTCGCATGATAAATTATTTAACGAATCTGAAACTAAAATAGTTCTTAATGAACTTAAGTTCACAGATCTTACAGATTTTAAAGAAAAAATTTATACTATCTATGACAAAGAAATATCACTAATACCTACTTGTAATTGCGGATATCTTAAAGGGGAATATGTTAAAGATAAAGTATGCCCTAAATGCCATACTAAAGTATTGTCGGTTTATGATAATTTATTACCTATATTCTGGGTAAGAAAGTTTGATGATGATTTACCTTTTGTTAATCCTAAATTTTGGGCTATGTTATCTAAGCTTATTTATAAAAAATATGATGCTTTAAGATATTTAGCCGATACTTATTATAATCCTAAACAAAAACCTCCAGTATTTGAAATGCTTAAACTAATTATAGGTGGAAGATCTTATAGAAACTTAATTAATAATATAGATAAAATTATTAATTATTTGTTAAATAATTCTACTTATAAAAATAAGCATCAAAAACTTCAAAATTTATTAAATCTTTATAATAAAAATAAAGATAAAATATTCAGTAATTATTTACCGTTACATAACAAAAAATTGTTTGTAATGGAAAGAAATATTAAAGGTGATTTTACATCATCTGTTGTTTCAGAAGCAGTAGATATTGCTGTTGATATAGTATTTACTATAAATAATCTATCTACGGATAAACGTAAATTAGAAAACAAAACAGCACAGCTTATTTCAGGAATAACAAATTTATTCTATAATTATGTTAATGAATTCGTAGGTAAAAAAGGTGGATTAGTAAGAAGAAATATTTATGGAACAAGAAGTCATTTCACATTTAGATATGTTGCTTCTTCTTTAAGATCCACATATGATTATAATACTATACACGTGCCTTGGGAAGTAGGACCTATTGTATTTAGACCACATTTACTTAATAAGCTTTTAAAAAGAGGATTTAGTCTTAAAGAAGCGCAAAAGTACTTAGATGGTGCTGTTACTAGATATGATAAACTTATAGATGATTTGTTAAAAGAATTAATAGAAGAATCCCCGTATAAGGGTATACCTGTACTAGTTAACAGAAATCCTAGTTTAGGTAAAGGTTCTATACATAGAGTGTTTATAACACGATTTAAAGAAGATGTTGCAGAAACATCGGTTAATATTTCTACAATGATAGCAACATCTCTTAATCTTGATTTTGATGGAGATGAGCTAAACTTTACAGTTTTATTAGATAACAAACTTGCGGATAAAGCAGAAGTATTTGCACCGTATAATGATTTACCTGATATAGGTAGCGTATTTAAAATATCTGGTAATCTTAATATACCTAAAACAAGTATCTTAACTATAGCTAGTTATAGAGATACAAAAGAACCAGAAGCAGAAGTAGATCCAGTATTTGAGAAATTACTAAAAATGGAGAATCCACAATCTTTACATAAGGGTAACGGTTTACACTTAGAAGAAAAGGATATAATAAAAGATGATTTAAAAAACGTAGAAAGGGTACTAAATGAATTTCACAACAAAAATGAATAATAAAAAGAATGTTATAAAACTTAACAAAAATGATTCAGTTTACTTTAAAGGTAAAGATGGTAAACAAAGAATAAAGATTGTTAATGATGTAACATATGGTTTGGCGCAAGTAGATGAAAAGGATAGAGTTATTAAAGGTTATAATAACCTCTATTCTTTTATGTCTTACTTAGTATTAGGGGAAGATGTAAATAAAGATAAGTTAGACAACTGGACTTATAATGGATATTATTCTAATATAGGAATAAATTTAAATAATGTTATTTTTATTTTTAATAAAGATAGAATAGAATCTGTAACTGAAGATCTAAAAAATGATAATATTATTTTTAATGTTACCATAAATCTAGGAGATAAGAATTATAAAGATATAGAAACTATAAATTTTAATCTTGATGATTATGATTATTTAGATCTAAATGATTCATTAGTATTTATTTTTAAGAAAAATGGTATTTTTAAATATAAAGGAATCAATATCATCGATAGAGAATACTAATATAATTCATTATGTTTTCTCTTTTTTATCTGAGGCTAATAAATAAAAAAGGAGAAATTAAAATGGAAACCGATAAATTTAGTCCTACGTGGGTTAAAAGAATTAAGTCTTCTATAAGACCATTTATAACATATCTTATAACAGCACTATATTTTTATATAGTTATTTGTTATAAAAAATATGATGTTAAAATAGTTAATATTGTTTATAGTCTTAACTATGTTATATTACTATATTGGTATAGTGAAAAGATATTACGTAATGTTGGTATAACAGATATATTAACAAAAGGTAATGATGAAGATTTAACCGATAATAATGATCCTAAATGGATTAATAATCTAAAATCAACAATAAGACCTTTGTTAACATATGCATATACTTTTTTATTCTTATACGTGTTATGGAAACATACTTCGTATAAATTTGCTATAATAAAAGATGTATCTAGTATTTTGATGCTAATCATACTTTTCTGGTTCGGTGAAAGATGGCTTAAAAATGTAGGTGCCTCTGAGGCTATAAAAAGGTATTTTAATACCACTACCGAAAAAAGTGCAGACAAATTTGAAGAAGCTATTGATATAGATAAAACTAAATAAAGATTAACACTATAGAGCAATTGAGCTCTATAGTGTTTTATTTTTATTTTTTTATAACATTGTATTATTAATACGAACCAAAATGGTTCTATTAAAAATATTTAAAAGGATAAAAAATGGTAGAAATAAGATTAAAAGAGTATTTATTCTCCATAACAGAAATTAAAGAAGGTAAAGACTTTATATTAGAATTATTTAAAATGTTTGAACCGAAAGCTTATGAATATTTAGTAAAGGATAAAGAAAAAATACCGGATAATGTTTTGTACAAATTTATAGAAACCATTTGGAAATATTTTGCGTGGAGATATTTTTCTTATAAAGCGTTTGAAAAAAATATTGTATCGTTTATCCCCGGTATCAAAGACAACATGGAGATATGGTCAGGCCAATGGGATCTTATTTCCATTGGCTATGATGCTATAGAAGTAGACGATAATAAAGATCCCTTAGATGCTATAAGAGAAATTGCTCTTAAAATAAAAAATTAAAAAAAGGAATAATTATGTTTAATTTAAAAACAAATATAGTAAAAGTTGTTAATTATCATCCGGCATATTTAGAAGATTATGATACATATGCGTCTTTAGGCTCATTTAGACTTGATCTAAGAGAGACTATGAAAAAACAAAATAGTAGTAAATACTTTTCAGAATCGCCAGTAAGTGATGCTAAAAATTTAGGTTGTTATTTATTCGGGCAACCAAATACCTGGAAAGGTGTTATAGGCATAATACCAGAAGGAGATGAAAAGAATAACGAAATAATCGTTTATGTAGATTTTAGATTTACATTAAAACCTGGTTTTATTAAAGATCTATTAAGACCGGTTTTAGATCATATGTATAATAATGGCATAATAGATGGGTATGAATTTATTAAAGAAGAAGAAGAGGGAGGAACTAATGTTTGATCTAATAAAAGAAGCTGATGATTTATTAACAGAAAATGAGAAATTTTTATTAGCTACAGATTATGAGACTAGAAGAAAACTAACCGATTCTGTTTGTTGGTTTTTACCTAGTGTTAAAAACATTAATTTAATACTTGACCAAATAGAAGATAAAAGTAAAGTATTAGACATTGGATGCGGTTCTGGTATATTAGGTAAATATATTCTAGCTAATAAAAAAGATGTTATCTATAATGGTGTTAGAAAACAAGATGAATACGATGTTGATGACATCTTTTTTGTAGATGAAAATCTTGTAACTAATCTTGATAAAAATAAAAAAATAAAAGATTTTCTAAAAGTTAGAAAAGACGATACTTGGATTATGAGTTGGCCACCTTATAAAAATGATATGGCTTATCAAGTTTTAAAAGCTTTTTATAAAAACCCAAATGTTAAGAAACTTATTTATATAGGTGAAATAGGCGGATGTAATGGAGATGAAGATTTTTATGACGAGTTAAGTGACTTAATTTATGATGGAAAAGATGGCTACATTGTAGAGGAACATGCAGAGTTTGACACATATGCCGGTTTACACGATTATCTTGTAGTAGTTAGAAAGAAAGATTAAATATATAATAAAAACATTAAACGAAATTAGTAAAAGGTTTGATGTTGGTTATAAAAATAATCGAAAAAGGAATAGAAATGAAATTAGTAATAGTAGAATCGCCTGCTAAAGCGAAAACTATAGAAAAATTTTTAGGTAAAGATTTTAAAGTTATAGCTTCTAAAGGGCACATTAGGGATCTTAATCCCTATAGACTTTCTATAAACATTATAGAAAAAAATAATAGATACTTTTTTGAACCAAAGTATATGATCAATAAGGATCATAAAGAAATAGCTAATGAGATTAAAGAATTAGCTAGAAATGCAGAAAAAGTATACATAGCATCAGATGATGATAGAGAAGGAGAAGCAATAGGTTGGCACATAACGCAGTTACTTAAGGCTAAAAAGATATCAGATTTTCCTAGGATAGTTTTTCACGAGATAACCAAAACGGCTATATTAAATGCTGTTAAAAATCCTAGAATTGTAGATATGAATAAAGTTAACGCACAACAAGCTAGAAGATTATTAGATAGAATAGTAGGATATACATTAAGTCCATTGCTTTCTAAAAAGATACTTAAAGGTTTAAGCGCTGGTAGGGTTCAATCTTCTACACTTGGATTAGTTGTTAAAAGAGAAAGAAGTATACAGGCTTTTAAACCAAAAACTTATTTTATTTTATCTGGTAAATTTAAACATACAGATATAGCTTCTTTAGTTAAATATAACAATAAGGTTATAACTAAGTTATCTATAAGAACAGAACAAGAAGCTAAAGATATAAAGAATAATCTTTTAGATAAAGATTTTAAAGTTGTTAAAATAAGTAAAAAAGAATCTGTTAATAATCCTTTAGCACCTTTTACTACAAGTAGCTTACAACAAGCTGCTAGTAATCATTTAGGATTTTCACCTAGTAGAACTATGAAAATTGCACAAAAGCTTTATGAAGGAGTCAACACACCTAAAGGTAGGATGGGTATTATAACCTATATGAGAACCGATAGTTTAAACATAGCTAAGGAAGCCCAAGATACAGCTTTAAAGTATATAGAACAAACATATGGTAAAGAATATGCAGAACCACATATATATACTAAAAAGTCTAAAGGAGCACAGGAAGCACACGAAGCTATAAGACCGTCACATATAGAATTTACTCCTGAAATGTTAAAATCATATTTACAACCTGAAGAATATAAACTTTATAATTTAATTTTTAAAAGGTTTATAGCTACACAAATGTCTAGTAGTAAATTTATTATAACAACTATTGATTTAGAAAATGCTGATACTAAAAGTATTTTTAGAATTAAAGGTAAGATTCTAAAGTTTAATGGTTGGAGAAAAGTTTACGATTATCTTACAGATAAAGATAAAGTTATAAACAATTACAAAGAAAATGAAATACTGAAACTTGATAGTATCGATATAGCTAAAAAACAAGAAGAACCTCCCGCTAGATATAGCGAAGCTACTTTAATAAAAGAAATGGAAAAATTGGGCATAGGAAGACCATCTACATATGCGTCTACTGTAACATTACTTAAACATAGGGAATATGTAACAATAACAAATAAAAAA
>Ga0256829_1000452_pt1 | contig 41432 bp, 48 predicted proteins | sample 131447metaG_FD_185979 | JGI IMG/M metagenome (GOLD analysis project Ga0256829, IMG submission 185979) | Hydrothermal vent microbial communities from Lau Basin, Pacific Ocean - 131-447 | ecosystem: Environmental > Aquatic > Marine > Hydrothermal vents | place: Pacific Ocean: Lau Basin | collected... | reverse complement strand
ACTTATTAGACTTTAAAAAACTATCAGATGCCAAAGCATTTTATATAAAAAAAGAGTACAAATCTGCGATAAAAATATATGCACAGATGTCTCAAACTAAACAGATAAAGTACAATCTAGCAAATTCACTCTATAAAAACAGAGAGTATAAAAAGGCTATCACAAAGTATAAACAAGCATTTACAGATAAAAAAGATTTGAATGCAAATATTTATTATAATATTGCAAATGCTTATTTTTTATTGCATAAACTTCATACAGCAAAAAAATACTATATCTTATCACTGAAACTAAAGAGTGATTTTATGGCTCAAGAAAATCTTCAAAGAGTGATTTTTATATTACAAAAGAAAAAGAAGCAAAAGAGACAAAAATATGAATTGCCAAAAAACACAAGTAGTTATAAAGTGGCTCAAACAGAGATTTCTTCAAACTATACAGTAAGATTAAACAGGGTGATACCAAATGAAGAGGAGAAGTGGATGCAAAAGATAAAGGGAAACAAAGCACTTCTTTTTTTACAAAAATTACCTACACACAGAGTGAGTGATCATGGGATACAAAATGATTAAAATATTTTTTTTATTGTTTACTCTCATGGCAGTAAATGCCTTAGCAAATGACTACTTTTTAAATGTTCAAGTTGATAAAAAGAGTGTTTTTATAGGTGAAAAATGTCATCTAAAACTACTCTTTCATTATGCAGATTTAGAGGATTATGAACTCCCAGAGATGAAGATGAAAGATTTTGACATACAAGAGTTAAACTCATCAGACTATAAAGATGCAAAAGGTCTTTTTGTAGAAGAGGTAAACTATGCTCTAATAGCTAGAAGCAGTGGCACTTTTGAACTTGGTAATCTCAATGCAAATATAGAAAAACTGACAAAAGCTTATAAACATTTTAACAACAGAAGCAAATATACTAAAAAATTTTCTGTAAAATCAAACTCTCTTATCCTTGAAGTGAAAAAACTACCTCAAGATATTACAGCGATAGGCAACTATAGAATAACTTCAGAGGTGAATACAACACAAACAGAAGTAGGAAAACCTATCCTTTTTACTCTTACACTTCAAGGCGTGGGCAATATCAAAAACTTAGACTTTCTGATACTTCACATAAAACATGCGACAAGCTATCTTATCATGAGCTCAAAAAATAGTACAAAACACATCTATACAAAAACATTTAAAATAGTTGCGAATGAGTCTTATAAAATTCCATCTTTGGAATTAAGATATTTTGATACAGAACTAGGCATTGTCAAAAGTAGCAAAAGTATGCAATACTCTATTTATATAGGAGAAAAAACAGATAAACAGGTACATAAATCATACTTCAAAAATATTTTATATCTATCCATAATTTTTTTTATGACAAGTTTACTCTATTTTATTTCTAAAAAAATTATCTTTAAAAAAGAGCCTTTATATTTACTAGAGCAATTAAAAAAAGTAAATAACCAAGATAAATTATATAAAGTATTAGTGCCTTATTTAACAAAAGATAAAGAACTTGACACATTAATATATGCATTAGAGAGTGATAATAAGATGAGCTTTCGTAAGAGTAAAAAAAGAGCAAAAAGCTTAGTTAAAATGATGTATAAATCTGATATAATAACAGCAAATAAGGAACTTTGATGTATAAAAAATTACTGCTCTATTTTTTTATACCTTTTGCCGTGTCTATTATTGGGATTAAAATATATTATAGTAAAGAAGTAGAAGAACAAAAAATATACCATATTATGGATCAAATAAAACTCAGTTTTGATGCACAACTCAAAAATGACAAAATGGATGACTTAAAAGTTGCCATGCTTTTAGCCTCCAATACTGCACTTATCGACTCTTTAGATGAAGATGATGAAGATAGAGCTTATGCTACTCTTTCTCATATAGTAAAATCTATTAAAAAACATACAAATGTCTCTATACGGGCACAAATTATTACAAAAGATTTGAATATCTTAGCTAGAAGTTGGGATGATATTTATGCTGGAATGCCTTTAGGTGATTATAGAGATGATTTACAATACTTTAAAAACACAAAGCAACCAAGAACTTCTTTGGAAATTGGACGGCGTTTAGGTATAAAAGCTACAGTCCCAGTTTACAAAGATGGTTCATTTTTAGGACTTGTAGAAGTTATCTCATTTTTTCAAAATACAACTGAATTTTTATCTTCAATAGGTGTTGATCTTTATGTTTTACTTGATATTAAACATAGTGATAGTGCAGTTTTAATGCGAGATAATTTAAGTATAAAAGACTATATTGTCTCTAACTTAACATATAACTACAATCATATCCAAACACTTAAAAAAATAGATTTTAAAAAACTATCGCAACTACAACTCATACATAAAGATAAAAAATATATCTTTTATGACACTATGTATAACGGAGCGATGGAAGCTATCGGAAAGTTTGTTTTTGTCTTACCTCAAAAATATATAGCGTATTTTAGAAATCCAGAAGATGATATTTCTTACCTTATCAATGTTACTCGTAGTTCGCTTTACAAAGTAGTAAAAGAACAAGTACCTCAAAACAAACTTTATGAACAATATAAAGCTTCTAAACTCATAGCGTTTCAAAATATAATCTCACCTGAAGATAAGCAGGAGTTTTATGATGTGGCTTATCAAAAATTTGATACACTTACAAAAGATGAACTTATACAAATGCTACTTCAAAAAAAAGTAACAAAAAAAATTAATGGAAAAATACGATGAATATATTATTGCTCGAAGATGAATATGCTTTGCGTATCAGTATTGAAGAATTTTTAACAGATTTGGGATACCAAGTAGATGGATTTATGGATGGTAAAGATGCTTATCATGCAGTTTATGATAAAAAATATGACTTACTACTTTTAGATGTCAAAGTCCCCACTATGACAGGTTTTGAACTCTTAGAACAGATAAGAGAAGATGGGAGAAAAGAGCCTGCTATCTTTTTAACTTCCATGACAAATTTAACCGATCTCAAACAAGGCTATGCATATGGATGTTGTGATTATATTCGTAAACCATTTGACCTTGAAGAGTTAGAGTTGCGTATAGAGCAAGTGCTTCTAAGTCTCATGGACGATGATAGTTCGACTATTGGTTTAGCGTGTGGTGTTATTTATGATATACAAAAAGCAAAACTAACCATACAAAGAAAAGAAGTAATACTAAGAAAGATAGAACAAAAGATGCTCGAAGTGCTACTTAAGCATAAAAACAGTGTCGTATCTACAGAAATGTTTCAAGATGAAATCTGGGGAGAGTATGTAGAACCAGCAACAATCAGAGTCCATCTTAACAATCTTCGTAAAAAGCTACCAGACACAGTTATTAAAAACAGAAGAGGTTTAGGGTATATTATTGAAAGATAAACAATACTCTACTAAATATGCTATCATCTATACTGTTTTGGTATCAATTATTCTCTTAACACCACTCTTCTTTTATTTTATTTATATGAAAAATATTCATATTATTCAAAATGAAATCTATCTAAAAGAGAAATCCTTACTTGTGTTAAATGCTATGCAAGAGTATGATATGCAAAAAGAGTATTTTGAGTATCCAAGGTTTAAAAGTTTTGATTCAGGACTCTATGATAAAAATTTTAAAGCAATTTTTTCACTTATAAAAACTAATATTCAATATTTTAAGAGTGGTTATCATGTAACAGAAGATAATCAAGCATATCTTATTATTAAGTTACCAAAAAATAGATATTTTGGTGCGAAATACTTAGTCATACACAACACAATCTCCTTTGCTATTATATATGAAAAAATCATGTTGATACTCTTTAGTGTTCTTGTTCTGATTTTTATTTTAAGTCTTTTTTTTCTACAAACCTTTGCAAAACCATTTAAAAGAATTAACAAGACTTTAGATAATTTTATCAAGGACTCTATGCATGAGATAAACACTCCCCTCACTATTATAAATGTTAATATTGACCTTTTTGTGCGTAAAAATGCTTCTAATAAATATCTTGAGAGAATGAAAGCAGCAACAAAGGTACTCTCCAATATTTATGATGACATGGATTATCTTATCCAACATGAAAGAGTTGATTTTAAAAGAGACTCCTTTGAAATATCAAATTTCCTCAAAGAGAGAGTAGATTATTTTGTTGAAGTAGCACATATGAAGAATATACAACTCCATTTGGAACTACAAATTTCTGAACTATATATCTATATTAACCAAAAACAGATTCAAAGAATTATAGATAATACACTCTCAAATGCTATAAAATACTCCAACGAAAATTCTAAAATAGAAATTAGACTTTACGCAGAAGAAGAACGATGCTGTATACTTTTTAAAGATTATGGAGTAGGCATAGAGAATGTACATGATATTTTCAAACGCTATTATAGAGAAAACAGAGATAAAGGTGGGTTTGGAATAGGTCTTAATATTGTCAAATCAATTATAGATGAACTTGACATTGAATTACAAATAAATTCAACCCCAAAAGAAGGAAGTGAATTTCTTTATATCATCCCTGCAAAATATACCTTTTCTTTGGAGTAGCTACCTTACAGGCATATAAGCATAGCCATCATTTTGTTTATCAATTAAGCCGATTGTAGAGTTTGCAATAATATGTACAAAGTCTAAAACATTATTTTCTTGTATATGATGTCGTTTTAAGCCTACTTTACAGATATAAAATGTAACATCATAATTATCAGCTAATGAATGTACTCTTTTTTTAAAGTTTTTGTAAGAAGCTAATAGCTTTTTATCCTTTGCATACTCTGTGTTATGTAAATCCTTGAGAAAAAACTTATAAGCTTCACCATGTACTACAACAGCTACTTCCAACTCTTTAAACTTACCTGCATAGTATGCTTTGTTAGCAACAATCCCTTTGAAAATATTTTTCTCAAATATTTTCTGCTGAGGGGTTGTTACATCATACACTACTTTGAGAATATCTTCATTTGCATGAGAAAGTGTAAATAGTAGTGTGAAGAAAAGTATCTTTTGTAACATATTATCTCCTTTTAGTATTATAAAAACAAATTTTACACTAATTTTACACTTATTAATTATACTTATGCTGAAATTTAAGGTTGAAGGGGAAAAGGAATGAAAAAAAGCTTGATTATATCACTTGTTGCAACTGCTTCATTATTCGCTGCTGATTATAGCAGTGTTATTGAACATCCTAATGCAAGTAAGATGATTGAAAAAGATGCATTAGCACCAGCTAAAGCTTATACAATACCTACTGGTTGTATCACAACAGATGCTGATGCAATTGCAAGAGGAAAATTTATTTTTCATAATTTGAATGGAAAAAAAGCGAAGAAAAATCCACCAAAAGGTCTTTCTCGTAAACAAATGAAACCTGGAAAAACATATCTTCCTGGAGATAAAATCCCAGCGAAACAGTATGGAAACTGTGTGGCATGTCATGACATTGAAGGTGCGAGAGGTGCTGGAAATATTGGTCCTGATCTAACAAATTATCAAAATTCATTTATTAAAACTGGTGTAAGAAATTATCAATTTGTTTATCAAAAGATTTCTGATCCAAGAATTGACAATCCGAAAACACATATGACAGTGAACTTAACAACGAAGTTGTTTACGCCTAGAGAAATTTGTGACATAGCATCTTATGTTATATCACCGAAATAAAACAAGGATAATTAATTATGCAAAGAAGAAATTTTTTAAAAAATGTTGGAGTTGCTCTAGCAGCTAGTGCAGTTATACCTGCTGTAAGTTTTGCTGGTGGTACTGGTAAAGATGCAAACAAAATGTCATATAAGACGGCATTAAGTGCAATAACTGGAGGAAAGACTCCCAAAGCATCTGCTAAGGTTCATCTTAAAGCTCCTGAAATTGCTGAAAATGGTGCTGTTGTACCTGTTACTGTTAATGTTGATTCTCCAATGACTGCTAATGACTATGTTAAGGCAATCCATATTTTAAATACAAAAAATGGTAATGCTCGTACAATAGATGTGTTCTTAACACCTGCAAATGGAAAAGCAATGTTCTCAACTCGTATTAAACTTGGTGGAACTCAAGATGTTGTTGCTTTAGTTGAGCTTAGCAATGGTGATTATTTAATAGCATCACAAAGTGTAAAAGTAACTATTGGTGGATGTGGTTGATTTACCGTCTAAAAGTCAATTTACAATAAAATAATTTAAGGAATCAAAATGGAAGCTAGAAAGTCATTAATCAAAATCAAGCCAAAAAGATATAAAAATGGTGATGTTGTTAAAGTAAGTTTTATGGTAATGCACCCTATGGAAACAGGATCTCGTAAGGATAAAAAAACAAAAAAACTTATCCCTGCGAAATACATTAACAGTGTTAAATTTAATTATAATGGAAAAGAGATTACAACTATGAAAGTTTGGGAATCTTTATCTGTAAACCCAGTGTTCACTACTTATATGAAAGTAGATGGAAAAGGAAAGCTTAAAGTTACTTACACTGATAACACTGGTGAAGTAAATGAAAAAAGTAAAAAGATTAAACCAAAAGGATAAAACATGAAAAGAGGAATAAAAATAGTATTGTCTGTTGCTCTACTTTCATCTTTGTCTTTTGCAGGTGAACAGTTTGCTATGAGTGCTGCAGACCGTGCCATGTATGCTGAGATGTCAGAAAATAATCCAGCAGATATAATGGTTGCAAATGGGGAAGAACTCTTAGGCAAATATGTTGGTGGTGATGCTGGATTAGCTAAATTTTTAAAAGTCAGTGAAGATGATTTACCAGCTTATATAGCAGGTTTTCCACGCTACTTACCAGATTTTAAACAAGTTGTTGGACTTGACCAAGCACTTCAAGGTGCTATGAGTGCAAATGGTCATAAACCATTTAAACTTAAAAGTTCTAATATGTTTGATATGGATGCTTATGCAAAATCAATCGCAGATGATGAAAAAATCAACATTGATGTAAATGCAAATCCACAAATGAAACAGGCATATGCTTTAGGTGAAAAAACATACTTGACAGCTCGTGGTGGTCGTGGATTGTCATGTAACTCATGTCACTCTAAAGATATTGTAGGAAGTGTTTTAAGAACACAAAAATTACCAGACTTAACATCAGCTGGTGTAGCAGTTGCAGCAACATGGCCAGCATACAGAATGACTAAATCATCTCTAAGAACGCTACAACGCCGTTTTCAAGGATGTATGAAAAATGCACTTTTAAAAGTTATACCATTAGGTTCACCAGAGATGGTTGCTTTAGAAGTATATTTAACACAAAAAGCTAAAGGCAGAGAAATATCTGTCCCTGGTTTAAAAAGATAGGATAAGAAATGGATATTTCAAGAAGAGACTTTATGCATATTGCTGCTATTTTAGGACTAACAGCCACTACAGGTGGTTTTGCAAGTTCTAAAACTCCAGCGAGTATAGGTCTAAAAGATATTTATGAATTTAACTCTATGGGGAACTTTACACTTCTTCATATGTGTGATATTCATGCACATATCAAACCACTTTATTGGAGAGAGCCTTCTACTTTAGTTTCTGCTCCAAATCTTGTAGGAACACCTGGGTTTCTTTGTGGTGAATCATTTGCAAAGCATTATGGACTAGAGCCATCAAGTTTGGATGCTTATTTTGATACTTATATGGACTTTGATACTTTAGCGAAGAAGTTTGGAAAGATGGGTGGTATTGCTCATATAAAAACTTACTTAGACAGTGTAAGGAAAGAAAGAGGAAATAAGAATGTTCTTTTCCTTGACTCTGGAGATACTTGGCAAGGTACAGGGGTAGCACTTAAAACTCGTGGAGAGGCTATTGTAAAAGCACAAAATTATCTTGGTGTTGATGTGATGGTTGGGCATTGGGAATTTACTTATGGTAAAGAGCGAGTAATGGAGCTTATAGAGAAGCTTGATGCAAAATTCATCTCTCAAAATGTTGTAGGCAATGACCCTTTTGCTGATGAGTATGAAGAGCTTATCTTTGAACCATATACTATTGAAGAAAAAGGTGGTGCGAAAATAGGCATTATCGGTCAATCTTTTCCATTTACATCAACCGCAAATCCAAAAGAGTTTACAGAGGGTTGGAGTTTTGGTATAAGACCTGAAACATTGCAACAGTATGTTGATGAGTTAAGAAAAGAACATAAAGTAGATTGTGTTGTTGTCCTTTCACATGATGGTTTTAGTGTTGATCAAGAAGTGGCTCGTATGGTACATGGTATTGACTTTATATTAAGTGGGCATACACATGACCCCTCACCAGCTCCAATTGTAATTGATGGTACTGTTATCGTCATTGCAGGAAGTCATGGAAAATATATCGGTCGTTTAGATATAGATGCAAGTCATGGAAAAGTACATGGATATGAGTACAAACTTGTACCTATGGCTTCACATCTTATTCCAGCTGACCCAGCAGGTGTAAAACTTGTCAATGAACTCTATGCTCCATTTGACAAAGAGTTTGAAGAAGTTCTTGGAAAAACAAAAAGCACTCTTTATAAAAGAGATACATTTTTCTCAACTTTTGACCAACTTATCAATGATGCCATCATGGATGAGATGAAATGTGACATCTCCTTTACTCCTGGGTATAGATGGGGAACAACTGTACTAGAAGGTGATAACATCTTGATGGATAATGTCTATGAAATGTGTGGTATCACTTACCCTAATGTTTATACATTTGAGTTAAAGGGAAGCAAAATTGCGACTCTTCTTGAAGATATAGCAGATAATGTTTTTAACGAAAACCCTCTTTACCAACAAGGTGGAGATATGAGTCGCTTAGGTGGAGTTACTTACTCTATAAAAGTTTCAGGTAAAGCTGGAAAACGCATAAGCAAACTTACGATTGGTGGTAAACCAATAGATTTAAACAAAACATATATAGTCTCATCATGGGGAGGAAATCTGCAAAATGCAGGTGAAAACCTACAAAAAGATAAGATTCGTCCAGTCTATGATGTTACACGAGATTATATAAAAAGACAAAAGGTAGTAGATGTGAGTAATGCAGGTAATGTTACTCTGCTCGACTATGATTGTGGATGTCCTCTAAAAGGGAAAACTAGCTGTTAGGTGAGAGGTAGCGTGGGGCTACCACTCTTATTGAATATGATTATAGTTTCATAAACAAACAAAGAAATTATATCATGTTATTTATCTTATAAGGAAATATTATGAAAAAGAATACAATGATTAAGTTAGCTGCTGGAGTAGCAACACTGCTTTTAATGAGCACTTCGGCACAAGCTGGATATACAATGAAGAAAAAAGTTGGTGATGTTGATACAAAACTTACTTTCTTTGGTTTTGCACAACTTGAAGCAGTTGGTGGAAAAGGTATGCAGATTAAATATGCTCAAGATGGTAATGGCGTAAATGTTGGTACAAACTCAGGTTCAAATATTAACTTTCGTGCACAGCGTATCCGTCTTGGTTGGAAATATGTAGCTGGAAAAGTTCGTGGAAAAGTATTTTTAGATTTTAACCAAAAATATACTAACCCAGCTGCAACAAATGGGGCTGCTGTACCTAATGTAATCAAAGATGCATTTATAGCTTATAAATTTAACAATGCTTTTATACCTAAACTAGGTGTAATCAAAATGCCAAATGGTATGGGTTTTACAATGCCAGGATGGAATCTTGACATCGCAGAGCGTGGTTTTGATAAGTCTTTGGTATTAGAGAGAAATATGGGTCTTATGGTTTCTGGTCGTGGTATTGGCTGGGAAGGAAACAAAGTAAATGGTTTTGAAATGGGTCATGATCGTGCATGGACAGGTTTTGGTTATGATGTAATGGTAGCAAATCAAGCAAGTAGAAGTAAAGCAGTTGCATCTACATCAGCTATGGGTGGAAATTCATATGCAGTTCGTGGTATGTTTGACTATACAGAAAAACTACATACAGAAATCTCTTATGCAAAAAGTGAAAATGCTGGAGGATATGACACTAATACAAGTAATCCTTCTCGTAATATAGATTATTCAAATGTAAATGTTGGTGTTGATTCAAATCTTGGTAAACTAAGTTTAAAAGCTGAATATACAACAGCACACAATATTACTGGCATACAAGATTACGATGAAGATACTTATACTGCAACTGCAGCATATTTTCTAACACCAAAGCTAGAGTTAGTTGCTAAAACTATTCAAGGTTCTGCTCAAAAAGGTACAAATGCTATAACAACTAAACTTGGTAATACATACCTAGGTTTTAACCTTTTCTTATCACAACCACACTCTGATTTTTCTCGTAAATCAAAAAAAGCAAGAAATCAGCAAAAAGTTGTGTTTAACTATATTGTAGCAAATGGTTCAGGTGCAACAGAAGTGGCAGCAAATAAGTGGACTGGTCTAAGTGGATATAGAGCTAATGCTTTTATAGTACAGTACCAATTCAAATTCTAGATATAAATTTAACATAAAGGTTATGCTTTGAAGTCATTTCTCATTTTAATAGTAATGTTTCATTCCCTCCTTGCATATGACTATTCGTTAGAATCAAAGAACATTGGGAGCGCAGCTCAATGTTTCTTTGGACTACCTGAGGTGATGGACGAGCATAATAATGGAAATATGTCTAACTCTTGTTTTGTTGATATGGGGGAAAGTTATTTGGTCATAGATAGTGGACCTACATATCAATATGCAAAAGAGGCATATTCCAAAATACAAAAACAAAAAAAACTCCCAATCTCTTATGTTATAGATACTCATACACATGATGACCATTGGCTCGGAAATGGTTTTTATAAAAGTAAAGGTGCAACCATAGTTGGTTCAATAGCATTTAAAGAGTTAGCTATACTAGATATTACAAGGATGCAAAGACGCATCTCAAAAGAGGCTTATAAAGGCACGAAGCAGGTTATCCCTTCTATTTTTGTTGATGGAGAAACAACTTTATACATTGGAAATAAAAAAGTAATAATAACAAGTGTAAATCATAAAGCTCATACAAATAGTGATCTTTTAATTTATATACCGAGTAAACGCATACTTTTTGCAGGGGATATTGTCTTTAATGGTCGATTGCCTTCCTTAAGAGATGGTGATATTAGTGGCTGGATAGAGACTTTACAAAAAATAAAAAAGATGAATGTTGATTATATTGTTGGTGGGCATGGAAGACTCTACACTAAGGATGCAGTAAATTTTACATATGAGTATCTTACAACTCTAAAGCAAGAAATCCTTAAACATATAGAAAATGGTGATGAGATTGGGGATACTGTAAATGCAGTTACAATGCTAAAATATAAAAATATCCCTTTTTATGATTCGATACACAAACAAAATATAGAAACAGCTTATAGAACATTGGAGTGGGAAAATGAATAAATTGGCTTTATTGCTATTGAGTGGTTTAACTCTTTGGGGAGTTGAATTTCATACATATAAAGAGGGACTGAAGATACAAAAACAGACTGGTAAAATTATGATGATAGACATAATGAGAACAGGATGTCATTATTGTGAGAAAATGGAAAAAAATGTTTTTCAAGATAAAGAGTTATCAGCTTTAATAGAAAAAAAGTTTGTACCAGTAAAAATCAACCTAGCAGATGAGAAACTTTCAGGTGGTATGCATATAGATTTTACACCAACATTCTATTTTATAGATAAAAAAGGTAAAATTATTAAAAGACTTCCTGGTTCATGGACTATTGAAGATTTTAAATTTATTGCAAAGAAAATAAAATGAAAAAGTTTATACTAATTTTACTCACTTTTACTATGATGTTATATGCAGATACTGAATATGCAGACCCAAAACCAGACTGGGAGCATCCTAGACTCATAGTATTTGCTGTTACAGAAGATTCACCTCATGCTTATGACCATGTACTTAGTGTTACAAACAATGTCATCAAGTATTATGGAGCTTCAAATGTTTTAGTAAAAATAGTTGCTTACTCTAAAGGAATTAATCTTTTAGTAAAAAGTAATTCTGATGTTATTAACAAAAGGGTTAAAGCTCTGATGCAATATGATGTTGAATTTATTGCGTGTCATAATACAATGAAAACACTTCACATAAAAGATGGTGATTTGACTGAAGGTACTGAAATCGTAACAGCTGGTGTTGTTGAGTTACTTGAGAGTGTGAAAAAAGGTTGGGTTTATATAAAACCATAAAAAAGGGAATGTCATTATGTTTGTTAAAAATCTAAATTTACTGAGTAAACTACTTATAGCTTTAATTCCAATTATATTTTTAGTCTTTATTTCCTTGTTCATAGTTATTAACAATCAGATTAATTCTATTGAAAATAGTGTTTATGTACAAGAAGAAGAATCTATGCGTAACTCTATTGAAAAAGATTTAAAAACAAAGTTAGAGTCACTTAAGATAATAGTTACATCTCTTGCAAGTAATGGTACTGTTATAAACAATATGTACAATGAAGATAGAGATATACTTTTTGAAGAAATCTCTCGGTTAAGGAAATCCTTTGCCAAAAATAATTCCTTTAAAAATCCATTAATCCAACTTGTTGATGCAATGGACACTTCTTATGTTAAATCATGGAATAAAAAAGCTTATGGTGCGAATGTAGGGATGAGAAACAGTATAAAAACTGTAGAAAAAAATATGAAAACTTTTGTTGGTTCTGAAATAACTAGAGGTGGGATTATGATGGTCGCTACTGCACCTTTAATCTATGTAGAAGAAGGAGAAAAGGAGTATCTAGGAAGTGTTGATTTTATCCTGCGTTTTAGTAGTCTATTATATAAGAAAAAGAACCCTCAAGATACAAGAGGAATGTTAGTTCTAGTAAATAAAAAAAAGCTTGAAACAGCTAAACTTATTAAAAAACCACAGACTATTGGGTCGTATTATATTGATCAGGGGAAAGATACTCCAAATAAAGAGTTTGTAAAAGCTGTTTCATCAATCGATTTAAAATTGCTCAAAGAAAAAGGTCATTTTATTGATAACAAATATTTTTACACATACGCAAATATAAATAATAATGATGGTAAAAATATAGGAATATTTCTTTTGGCAAAACCATTGCAAGAAGTAAAAGCTGTGGCAAATAAAGCAACAGAAGCTTTAATGTCAATTATGATTATATTTTTAATAGCAAGTTTGATTATTTTAGTGATATTAATTGTCATCATACGCGCTTTAATTTTATCGCCACTTAATGAGTTGGTTTTGATTACAAAAGATATTTCTAGTGGTAAAGGTGATTTAACGAAACGCCTAATCGAAAAGTCAAATGATGAGATTGGTAAAACATCACATTCGTTTAATATTTTTATCAAAAAAGTGCAAGATATGGTTCTAAGTGTAATAGTGTCTGGGCGTAAAACATACCAAGATATAGATAATGTAACAAGACATTTATCTCAGATAAATGACCGTATGTCTCAAGAAAGAGAATATCTTAAAAAAACTACTGAGCTTGGTTCAAAAGTACAAAATTCACTTGAAGTCTCTATTAAAGATAGTATTGACACTACAAATAAAGTTAGTCTTGCGGTTGATAATTTATCCATAGCACATAATGAGATTACAAGACTAGTTGAGAATGTAAATGAAGCATCTCAAAAAGAAAATATGACGGCTATCGCTTTATCAAACTTAAGCAAAGAAGCATCAAATGTAAAATCCGTTTTAAATGTGATAGTTGAAATAGCAGACCAAACAAATCTTTTGGCTTTGAATGCTGCTATTGAAGCAGCTCGAGCTGGTGAACATGGACGAGGTTTTGCAGTGGTGGCTGATGAAGTTAGAAAGCTCGCAGAGAGGACGCAAAACAGTTTAGTCGATATCAATGCTACTATTAATATTATAGTGGAGTCAATTATAGATGCTAGTAAACAAATGGATACTAATGCAAAATCTATCACAACTCTTGTAGAATATACTTCTAAAGTTGAAGATAAAATTTCGGATAGTTCTTCCATGATTAAAGATGCTTCAGCCATTGCAAAAAATTCTCAAAGTGTATCTGAAAACTTAGCTAAAGACACTATAGAGATTATTAAAAATATTAACAATGTAGATGAACTTTCTACTAGCAATAAAAGTTCTTTGGAGGAGATAGAGTTAAATGTAAAAATGGTTCAAAAAAGTGCGAATGAGTTAAATATACAACTTGGCTTATTTAAAGTGGATTAGCTTAGTTGTTTATGATTGTAAAATAAAATTTGAAGGATAAAAAATGAATATAAAAATAGTAGGTAGAGTAATCACTCTTTTAGTTGTAATGTTTGGGTTTGCAAATGCAAATAGCAATATTTTAGTATATAAAATAGCCAATAAAAATCATAAAATTACTGCACAAACAGTTGCCGCAGGTCTTGTAAAAAATGGCTATACCGTGGCTAAGAACCAAGATATGAATGCTCCTTATAAAAAACAGTTTGGAAACACTACATTTCATAGCTACAACCTCATGTCAGTATATCAACCAGATTATGCAAAAAAGATGGTCATGAAAGATAGTAAACTAGGTATCTTTGTACCATTTTCTGTTGCTGTTTATCAAAAAAAAGATGATAATTTTATCCATGTAGCATTCTTAAGTGCAAAAGCACAGCAAAGAATAGTGCAACTAAAAGACAAGATGTTTGGTGATTTAGAATCCCTTAACAAAAAAACTATGAGTAAAATTTTTCCATCTGCTCACTTAGATACTTTAGCTTACAAATCGACTAAAACAGATAAAGCAATGTACACAAAATATACAATAGAATCTGATGATGAAGATGCTGTTGAAGAGTATGGCGATATGATGATGGTTATGCAAGGAAGTATGAAAATGGGTGGCTTTGTAGTAGCAAACTACATAGACTATAATGCAGAACTACAAGCAAATGGAGTAGATGATTATCTTTTCTACCACTCTTATTCACTTTGTAAACTAAAAATCATTTATGAACTCTCTAAAAAAAGTCCTGAAGCAGGTTCATTTGCTCCATGTACTATGGTAATTTACCATAAAAAAGGAAGTAATAAAACAGAAATAGTATCTCTAAATATTAATAGTCTTATCTCAATGTTAGCACTTAAAGATAAGGGTTTGCTCACAATGCTAGATAAAACACAAGCTGAGATGATAAGTATCATCTCAGATGCTACGGAATAATTGTCAATATAAGTATTTTTTTGATACACTATAATAAATAGTTTGTAAGGATAAACATGTATAAAATAAAACGATTTTTTTATATGTCGGCAGTGATGCTTTCATTTTTCATCTTGAGTGGGTGTTCTAACCTTGATGTTGGTTTTGAAAAAAACAGTATATTCCACTCTTCCCAAATAGATGAAAAGTTAGAGAACAGTGTCGTAAATGTTTATCTTGACAAAAGCACTAATGCTAATGATAAATATAGACTTGTTATAAATGGTGAAGATACAGAACTTGACTTGTATTATGATGTTATTACAAGATTTGAAATCAACAAAGAAAAAACAACTATAGAACTGCTTAAAAACAATACTAAAGTGATGGATTTACATATTGTTTTAGCATCTTCTAAAAATTATTTTCTTATTGTAAAAATAGATAAAAACTCTAAACTGCCTGTAATAGAAAAAATCAATAAGCATAAGATAAACAAGGGAACAAAAGCAACACCTATTTTTGCGAGTGAAGAGATAGTCAAAAAAGACGAAGTAAAACAAATCAAAAAGATTAAAAAACAAAAGAGAGAAGAAAAAAAAGAGTTTGTTGCTAAGAAAAATATCGGGATAAAAAAGAGTAAAAAAGAAGTTACTACAGAAAATAGTGTAGAGCGAGAAAAGAAGGTAAAAGCTTCAAATATAAAAACTAAAGATGTACAAAAAAATAGCAAAGTTACTTCAAATAAATCATTGCAAGAAAGATATGATGCAGGAGAAACTATATTTTATTATGATCCAGATGATGGTGAGTAAAAATTAAAAGGAAAAAATATGTCAAATTTATCAAGAAGAAATTTTATGAAAAACACTTTAGCACTAGGGGCTATGCCTCTGGTACTGAGTGCAAACACAAGTAGTGAACAGAGTTTAAAATTTATACATGTGACTGACTCTCATATGGATTTAGCCGATAGTGATAGTGTAGCATCTATAGAGTTGATGGTTGATTTTATTAACAAAAATTATAAAGATTTGGATTTTGTTCTCTTTGGTGGTGATAATTTTAATAATAACGCACCAAAAAGTAGTGATGCAAAAGAGTTTAAAAAGATTGTGAGTAAACTTCATTGCCCTCATTATGCTATTCGAGGAAACAAAGAGTCTAGCCCTAAACATGATAATGCCATAAGATTGCCTGAATTTCAAAAGATGTTTTGTGCATCTAAGGAGATACAACTTCATGGAAAAGATTGGCGACTACAAAAGAATGGTTACGCTATCTTAGGTCTTGATAGTTGTGTAGAGAACGCAAATAATGGCTTATACACAGAAGAGACATTATCATTTGCTGAGTCAGTTTTAAAAGAAGGAAAGCCAACCCTCATCTTAAACCATCACCCTTACACAAACTACTGGAAGGGTACTGAAGAAAAAGACTTACATAAATATGTACTTAACAATACAAAAGAAGCACAAAAGAGACTTTTTAAATATGGCAATCTTCTTTTGACACTCTCAGGGCATAAACATATAGACTCTGTCAAGGAACTTCATGGCATAAAAACTATAGTAACTCGTGGTTTTGTTCGTCCACTTGATCTTGATATGTACCCTATGAGATATGTGCAAATGAATGGAAATAAAATAAGTGAGAAACTAATCTACACAGAGTAGATGTTCATTATTATAGTATAATCATGAAGTAAAAAAGTTACTTCGTATGTAAGAAGTTTAAAACTTTGAAATTCCAAAGGATGATTATATGAATTTTTCCAAACTGCCACTTACAAAAGAGATGTTATCAACTCTGGAATCTATTGGCTATAACAGTATGACACCTATTCAGGCTGAAGCTCTTCCTTTGATTATTGATGGAAAAGATGTTATAGCTCAAGCAAAAACTGGAAGTGGTAAAACAGCTGCTTTTGGCATAGGTATTTTAAACAGACTTGATGTTAAAAAGTTTCGTGTTCAGTCTTTAGTCCTTTGTCCAACTCGTGAACTAGCAGATCAAGTAGCCAAAGAACTTCGCCGTATCGCTAGGTTTAAACACAATATCAAGATACTTATACTTTGTGGTGGAGAGTCTTTTGGAAGACAGCTCGGCTCACTAGAACATCATGCTCACATCATTGTTGGAACTCCTGGTCGTGTTTTAAAACACTTAAATAAAGAGAGTTTAGATTTGAGTAACTTAGAAACTTTGGTACTCGATGAAGCTGATAGAATGTTAGACATGGGTTTTATCGAAGAGATACAAAGTGTACTCGAATTTACTCCGAAAAAACGACAAACTCTACTTTTTTCAGCAACTTATGATGATGAGATTATGCAGATAAGTGAACAAGTGCAGACAAATGCTTTAAGCATAAAAACAGGGTCTATAGAGTCTGAAAATAAGATTGCAGAATACTTCTATGAAACAAACAATAAGCAAGAGACACTTATAAAAGTTTTTACAAAATATAAACCAAAAAATGTTATTGTATTTACAAATACAAAAATAGAAGCTAAAGAACTCGCAGACACTTTGCAAAAAGTAAAGATTGATGCTATAGCTATACATGGAGACTTGGAACAGTATGAGAGAAATGATGTTTTAGTGCAGTTTGCAAATAGCTCATGCCCTATTTTAGTAGCAACAGATGTTGCAGCTAGGGGGATAGATATAAAAGAACTTAGCATGGTTGTAAACTTTGACCTTCCTCATGGGCGTGAAACTTATACCCATCGCATAGGTAGAACAGGTCGTGCAGGTTTAGAAGGCATAGCTGTTACACTTTATGAGACAAGTGAACAAGAGAAAGTTGATGAGTATAAAAATGAAAAAATAATTTTTGCCAGTAGTGATACTTTACAGAAAGTTACAAGTTTTGAGATGAAACCAGAGTTTGTTACTTTAGTTGTCGAAGGTGGTAAAAAAGATAAACTTAGAGCAGGTGACTTGCTCGGTGCATTAACAGGGGATGCTGGGCTAAAAGGTTCTAGCATAGGAAAGATAGATATTTATGACAGGCAAAGTTATGTAGCGATACAGAGAGATTTGATAGAAGAAGCACATAAAAAGTTAAACCAAGGCAAGATAAAAGGTAGAAATTTTGCTGTTTGGATATTATAGGAATAAGCCTTGCTTAGACATGGTAACTAACAGATTAGGTATGTATTAATTGGACAGAATAACAGCAACAAAAACAGCCCGTTTGGCTGAAGAGTGTAATAAAATATTTTCTATCAGTGATGAAGTTAAAAAAGCGATAGCCTCAACAAATAGAGAAGAGTTTGTACCAGTAGGTTTTAGACATAATGCATATAAACTTGATGCACTTCCGATAGGTGCAGCACAATATATTAGTTCACCTCTAACAGTCGCAAAAATGAGTGAATATTTAGAGCCTAAGGGTGCAGATAGAGTTTTAGAGATAGGTTGTGGCAGTGGCTATCAGGCTGCTGTACTCTCCCATCTCTTTCGTGGAGTTTTTTCAATAGAACGCATAGAATCTTTGATGCTAGAAGCAAAATCTCGTTTTAGAACATTGGGCATAAGTAATGTTCATACAAGAACAGATGATGGGCAAAATGGCTGGATACAATACGCTCCCTATGATAGGATACTTTTCTCAGCAACTGCAAAAGAGATACCAGCAAAACTGTTTGAACAGTTAAGAGATGGAGGTATTTTACTAGCTCCCATGCAAAAGGGTAGTAGTCAGATAATTACAAAGTTTAAAAAACATGGTTCATCTATAGAAAAAATAGAACTAGAAGCATGTGATTTTGTCCCTGTTTTAGATGGTGTTCAAAAGTAGTTTTTAAACTCCTTATGTTATAATATTTGATAAATAAAATTGGATTTATGATTATGAGAGCAACAAAAAAAGAAATTATTATTTTTTTAACGGAGATAAAAAAGCAACTATTGGATGCTGGTATCTCTCGTGTAGCTCTTTTTGGAAGCTATGCTAGGGATGAAGCAGGTATTTATAGTGATATTGATGTTGCAATAAAAAAAGAAAAAAATTATTTACAAACGAGAACAGCTTATGAATACTTTGAGCTCGTTGCATATGTAAAACATCTAATCCGAGAAAAATTTCATAAAAATAGTGATATATTTGATTTGGATAGTAATTCTTCCATGAAAAACTTTATTTTAAAAGATTTAATATATGTTTAGTGAAAAAGCTTTGGACAGAGTACGAGCTATAGAGAAAAAGATAGCGTTCATACGGGCTATAGTAAGTGAAAAAAGTTCTGTTATAAAAGCACTTGAAGATGAGCAAAATTCAAGAGCTTCAATATTAATGCATTTAACATCAATAACGGAGCAGTTTGATAAACTTTTACATAACGGTGAACTTGAGCTACTCTCCTACTTTGAGAAAGAAGATATTAAAGGTAGTTATGAGTTGAGAAATTTTATAGCACATAATTATGAAGGTGTTGATCTTTATATAGTTGAAGATGTTATCAACGAGCGTTTAGAAATCATTCAAAATAGTGTCAAAAAGATTTTAGAGACTAATAAATAGGATAGATGATGGAAGAGATGTATGGCATACGATATAGCAAACCTGAAGTAGTTCTTCTTCAAGATACGGGGATTGGGGTGGCTGAGAGTGCTGCTCGGACTTGTTATGATAGCTTTGAAAACAGTGAAAATGAAGTTGTTAAAAACATAGAACACCAAATGCCAAGTGATGAGATGTGTGATGAGTTAAATGCTATAGACGATTCTAAACTTTTAGATGATTTGGCGTGGACATATTTTCATCACTCTATCTTAGAACATGCAAATCTTAGTTTTTTAGTTCGTGGCACTTCTCGTGGTGTACTCCAAGAACATGCACGACATCGTCTTCAAGCTATAAGCGTTAGAAGCACTCGCTATACTATGAGTGGGATTATAAATGCCTTTGTTGCTTCAAAACATGGAGGAGACAGAGACTTTTTTATAGATAAAGTTCTTTACTTTGATATGCTCGTGACTGCTGATGAAGATTACAATCGTCTTGAGATTGGTGGTATGTACGATAAACTTGATTTTCAGTCAAAACAAATTGAAGATTTTCACTCTATCGCTGTTGCAAAAAGTTCTATCCCATTTATAGAAGAACATCAAGGTAATCCTCAAGCTCTTTTTGATGCTCTTCAAGATGGAAAGAAAAAACGAAATGTCGGAGATGCTTTTAAGCATATTATCACCGATAATGTAAAAGTAGATATGGTCGTTACTTTTAACCTTAGAAGTTTGAAAAACTACTTTTCACTTAGAGATAGTGGAGCTGCTTTTTTTCAGATAAGATGGCTCGCTAAAGAGATGATAAAAGTTACACCACAAAAGTATTTAGACCTGATAATAAAACAAAAATAGGAGATAAAATGATAAAAATTATAGCAATTATATTGATAACTTTTAGTAGTTCATTTGCTTTTAGCTTTAACGCAACAATGTGTGATAAGATAGCGAGTGAACCAAACCAAATGTTGCCAGAAGAGTGTAGAAACTACTCAGAAAAAGAGGCAGATAAAGCCTTTAATAAAACAAAAAAGAGACATGAGAGTAAAGAAGACATCATCAAGTTTTCTAAGGATACAGATGATAAGCAAAATTGATACTGCACAGACCCTACTTGAAGCATTGCCATATATAAAGAAGTATGCAAACGAAATTTTTGTCATAAAATATGGGGGTTCTGCACAAATAAATCCAGAGCTAAAAGATAAATTTGCCCAAGATATTATACTTTTGTATCTCGTTGGGATTAAGCCAATCATAGTTCATGGTGGTGGAAATAAGATAAATGAAATGCTAGATAAACTTGAGATAAAGAGTGAGTTTGTAGATGGTATGAGAGTTACCAATGAAGAAGTCATGGAAGTAGTAGAGATGGTACTGAGTGGAAGTATCAACAACGAGATAACAACACTTTTAAATATGCATGGAGGTAAGGCACTAGGAATTACAGGAAAAGATGCTAACTTCTTAACAGCCCAGCCAAAAGCAGATGGAAAATATGGTTTAGTTGGAGAGATAGTAAATATCAACAACCAAGTCATCCAAAAGCTACTAGAAGAAAAATTTATCCCTGTTTTAGCACCTATTGCATCAGGTAATGAGATAAATCATCCTGGGTTTAACATCAACGCAGACTTAGCAGCAAGTAAGATAGCGGCTTCTCTTAAAGCTAGAAAAGTTATCTTCATGACAGATATTGTTGGAGTTTTGGATAAAGATAAAAATCTACTAGAAACGCTAACACAAGAAGAAATAAAAACTCTTAAAGCAGATGGTACTATCCATGGTGGAATGATTCCTAAAGTTGATGCTTGTTTAGAAGCAGTTGATGCAGGTGTTGAAAAAGCACATATTATTGATGGAAGAGTAGAACACTCTATCCTTTTAGAAGTGTTTACTAGTGAAGGTGTTGGGACTGTTATAAAGTAAAGGATACATTTAAACTAACACTCTAGTAACCTTTTCGTGATATAATAAACATTTATAAAGGATACAGCACATGAATGAAGATAATACAGCATCATTTGAGCATGAAATTTTATCGCCTTTGATACAAAGATCTATAAGTTTTTTAAAAGAGGACTTAGATATAAATGTTGTTTCCGAAAAAATAGATATAATATCACCAAAAAAAATAAAGCTCAAAAAAAATACGGCAATGCTAGGAACAGGTGGCAGTATCCAAGTGCTTATTACAATGGGTTATGATGATAAACTTTTAGATAAAGTAGTAAAATCATTTTTAGAAGGTGAAGAAGTAGAAGAGGACGAACTTGAAGAGATACAAGAGAGTGTATCTTGTGAGGTTGTCAATACTATCGCAGGAAATGCTTTAAAAAATCCTCTTGATGGGACGACATTAGGGATAACACCCCCGATTTTGATTTCAGAAGCAAAATCACTTTTTAAACAAAAAAGTTCTCAAATAGCAGCTGCTACAATAGAAACAGAATTTGGTGATATGCTTTTAGCTGTAGTAGGTCCAAAAGAACTTTTCTCTCAAACATTAAATTTTAAGGAGCTGTAAAATGTTAAATATTTTAGTTGTAGATGATTCACTTATTATCAGAAAAAATATAAAAAAATATATAACAAACCTAGGACATGCTATCGCTGGTGAAGCTAAAAATGGCAGTATGGCGATAGAACAGTGCAAAGAGTTAAATCCTGATTTAATTACTATGGATATAACAATGCCTGATATGGATGGTATAGAAGCAGTAAAAAAAATACGAGAGTTTAATACTGAAGTAAATATTATCATGGTTACTTCTCATGGTCAAGAGGAGATGGTTGTATCCTCTTTAAAAGCTGGAGCTCAAGGCTATCTTTTAAAGCCCATAAACGAAGAAAAATTATCTCAATCGATTAGTAATATTTATGAGGATTATGCTGAAGAGTTTGGTGATGAACTTCTCGATGATGAGTTGTTAGATGACTGATTTAGATTATAGTGAGATAAAAGATTTAATCTCAATCGATATTTTTAATGATACTTCTCTTTTTGCAGTTAGCGTTATCGATTTACCTAAATATGAATTAGTTTATGCAAATCAGGCCATGAAAAATATCATGTCTGACTTGACGGCAGTAAACTGTTGGGAATCTGTATATGGTCAAGAATCACCTTGCATGTGGTGTAAAGCTCCTACTCTTTTAGCAAATTTAAAATCAGAAGTTCATCCCTCTCAAACAACTGTAGATAATGGTTATATTGTTTATGAACATTTTAATGAAGTAGCAAATAGATGGTATCAACTGCAAGAAAAAGTTGTTAAGCTTAAGGATTTTAGAACAGTTTTAATATCTATAGCCTTGGATATAAGCTTACAAAAAGAGGCACAAAGTAAACTTATTGATACTCATGTAAAACTTACAAAACAGACACAAGCCCTACAAGAAGCAAAAGCACAACTAAAAGAGCAAGCAAATCATGACCCTTTAACCAATATGTATAACAGAAGGTATTTTAATGAGATAGCTCAAAAGATCGTAGCAATAATAAAGCGTTCAAAAGAACCATTGAGTCTGTTAATGATTGATATTGATAAATTTAAAAATATTAATGATACTTATGGGCATCATGTAGGTGATAAAGTTATAAAGCTTTTAGCGTTGAAACTACAAGAGGCGATAAGAGAGAGTGATATTGCGGCAAGAATTGGAGGAGAAGAATTTGCACTTATACTTCCAAATACAGACAAAGAAAGAGCTTTAGAACTTGCTCAGAAGATACGAAAAGACATGGAAATGTCATCTTGTAAAGTTGATGATAAGTCAGTTACTTTTACCGTGAGCATAGGTGTAGATGAGTTTGAACATACAAAAGATGATAATTTATTTACTGCTCTAAATAGAGCAGATGCTGCCCTATATTTGGCAAAAGCTAGTGGAAGGAACAGAGTCTGTTTGTATAGTGAAATTGACTCATAATTATTTTTGGAGATACTATGAAGTTTACATCTGTAGGCACTAAATTAAATATTGCAGTTGGAACGGTATCCTTATTATCTATAGTTATAGGTTTTTTTGTTCTGTTCTCTTACCTTAAACAGATAAAAAAAGATGTATATGCAAATACAAAAATAGAGCTTATAAATCGTGCAAACGAAGAAATATCCTTTAAAAAGAAAGTAGGCATAACGAATGCCATCTCAATAGCTAATGACCAAAGAATTATAACGGCACTTAAAACAGATAAAAGAGAACTAGCAATAGACTCTTTAAGAGAAATTTCACAAAAGATGAAACTCTACACTGAGTTTAAAAACATCAAAATACATCTTCATACAAAAGAAAATCACTCATTTTTGCGAAATTGGAAACTAGATAAATATGGTGATGATTTAAGTTCATTTAGGGATTCTGTTGTAGCTGTTAATAGATTTTACAAACCTATAACTACCTTTGAAGCAGGTCGAGCAGGGTTACTTTTAAGAGCTATAGTTCCAGTAAGTAACCATACAAAAAAACATCTTGGTTCATTGGAATTTATTCAAGGTATAAACTCAGTCGCAAAAGAGTTTGACAAAAATCATCAAGGCTTTCTGCTCTTAATGACACAAAATCTTCAAAAAAATATACAAACAGGTAAAGACTTCTCATTTAATAAAAATAAAAATTTTAAAAAATATATAATTTCTCAAAAATATATAAATAAGACTTTCTTAAGTAAAGCAAAAAATATTGATATGCATGAGCTTTTTAAAAATGGCTATCTAATCGGTTCAGAATATTTTTATACATATATAGATATTAAAGATTTTCAGAGTAAAAAACTAGGTATTGTACTTTTGTCAAAACCATTATCTGTAGTTAATAGGGCAATTAATGGAGCTGAAAACTTAATATATATGGCACTTCTAGGTATTTTAGGTATGACTATTGTTATAGGTTTTGTTCTTATTATCTCTATAAAAAAACTTGTTATTAATCCTCTTAAGACATTTGAACATGCTTTAAATGACTTTTTTTTATTTTTACGAGGTAAAAAAGAGTTTACACAAAAGGTCTTGATTGATACAAATGATGAGTTTGGAAAGATGGCACACTCATTACAAGATAATATCGCCGTAAGTGCAAGGCTTCATGAAGAGATAAATGAGCTTAATGCAAACCTTGAAGAAAAAGTTGAGGAAAAGACCAAAAAAGTAACAACTCTTTTAGATAATGCAGGACAAGGCTTTTTATCTTTTAGCTGTGATTTGCTTATAGATGAGGAGTATTCAAAAGAGTGTATTAAGCTTTTAGATGAAGATTTGGCTGGAAAATATATGCCAGATATTTTATTTAAAACAGATGTAACAAAACAGAAGTTTTTTCAAAAAACAGTTTTGGAAGCTTGTAGGATTGATAGCATTTTAGTACAAAAATCAATTTTGAGTCTCTTACCAAGTGAGCTTATTTTAAATAAAAGAGCATTGAAGTTAAACTATAAGATACTAGAAAATAAAAAACTAATGCTAATAGTAACAAATATAACTGCTCAAAAAAAGCTTGAGAGAAAGGTTAAAAAAGAGCAAGAAGTTCTGAAAATGGTAGTTGAAATTATCAGTGAGAGTGACTCCTTTTATGATGTTAAACGCGATTATGAACACTTTATAAACAACTATAAAGATTATGTAAATATTTCGCAAACACCTCTTCACAATATTAGTGAAATCTACAGAAAAGTCCATACACTTAAAGGAACTTTTTCTCAACTTTATATGGGTGGGATTGTTAAGTTTTTACACAGTTTAGAGAGTGAACTTTCTACTATGCTTAAAAATAATAACCACAGTAATGAAGATTTGTTGGAGTTGTTTGATACTACGGATTTTAAGAGTAGTTTTAAGGGTGAATTGAAGACAATTAGAACAGTGCTAGGCGATGAGTTTTTAGATTCTCAAAATTATTTAAAAATTAATTGTTCGGAGATAAATACTTTACAAAAGAAAATACATGGCTTATTTAAAAGAGAGAAGTTTGAGAGTGCCGAGTCCAAAGAGGTAATAGCACAAGTGTCAAATCTCTCTAATCAAAAATTGATTAATCTACTAAGTCCTTACACAAGTTTGGTACAGCAACTAGCAACAAAACTGGAAAAAGAGATAAATGAGTTTGAAATAATAGGTGATAGAGAGGTTCTTGTTAGCGAAATGTATAAGCCATTTATAAAATCACTTATACATATCTTTAGAAATAGTGTTGATCACGGCATAGAAGACCCAGAGACACGACTTCTTAACAATAAAAATGAAACAGGAACTATTAGCTGTAGTTTCCGTGGGGATGATGATAGGTTGCAAATTATTATCTCTGATGATGGGGCAGGAATTGATAAAGAAAAAGTGCTTCAAAAAGCTATAAAAGAAAAAATAGTTACACTAGATGAGGCAAACAAAATGAGTGATGATGAAGTTTATGCTCTTATTTTTAATGAACAATTTACTACTAAAGAGAGTGTATCAGAACTATCAGGAAGAGGTATAGGCATGAGTGCTGTTTCAGTTGAAGTCGATAAATTATCTGGTTTTATAGAGATAAGTTCACAAAAAAACATAGGAACAACATTTACGATAAACTTACCTTATGGTATAATAAGACATTAATAAAGGAAATAAATATGGCAATAAGAAGTGAAGTTTGTGAACTGTGTGGAAGTAGTGAAGAAGTAAGTGAACTCGAAGTACCTCAAGGTGTTGAGGGTGAAGATGGAAATGTTTGTGTGTGTACTAATTGTAAAACACAAATAAAATCAGATGAGTTGGATGAGACTCATTTTAACTGCTTAAATGACTCAATGTGGAGTGAAGTGTCAGCCGTAAAAGTTATGTCTGCTATCTTACTTAACAAACTAGGTCGTCAAGACTTGTTAGAGATGATGTATTTTGAAGAAGCAGAGCAAACTTGGTACGATAAGGCTTTAAATGCAGAAGCAAATAAGGTTGTATTTCGTGATGCAAATGGTGTAGAACTTCATGCTGGAGATAGTATCGTTATCCTTAAAGATTTGGATGTTAAGGGTGCTGGATTTACTGCAAAAAGAGGGACAACTGTTACAAGAATTACACTTCCAAATGATATGGATGACCATGTAGAAGGTCGTGTAAATGGAACAAAAATATATCTTAAAACAGAGTTTATTAAAAAAGCTTAATGAAATCATTTGATAGATTTTATAAGATAGATAAGGATTTTCGTAATCCTTATGCTAGAGATAGAGATAGGATAATCCACTCTGGCTCATTTCGTAAACTAGAGTACAAAACTCAGGTTTTTCTAAACCATGAGGGAGATTTTTTTCGTACTCGCTTAACCCACTCCATAGAAGTATCGCAGATAGCTCGTTCCATAACATCAAACTTAGGTCTTAACGAATCTTTAGCAGAAGCCATAGCTTTAGCACATGATTTAGGACACACTCCTTTTGGACATGTTGGAGGGGATACCTTGGACGACTGTCTGAAAGAAGATGGATTTAAGCAAGGTTTTGAACATAATTTTCAAAGTTTTCGTGTTGTTTCTTCTTTAGAAAAACGATATAAAGAGTTCAATGGTCTAAATCTTACTTTTGCTACTTTAGAGGGAATTTTAAAGCACTCTTATCCATATAAAAAAAGCTTTTTGCCTAAAACTATTCATGAGCAGTTTAACCTTGATACTCACCCATCTATAGAAGCTATGATAGTTGATCGTGCAGATGAGATAGCATATATTAGTCATGATATTGATGATGGTGTAAACTCTGGACTTATTAGTTTTGAAGACTTAAAAGAGAGTTCTCTTGTGCAAGAGATTTTAGAAAAAGTGGCACAAGAAGGGGTGGGATTTGAAAATGATGAAATGTTTCGTTATAGATTTAGTTCACATTTGATAAACAAGTTAGTTTATTCTCTTCTTGAGTATTCACAAGACAAAATCAAAGTAGATGAAGTCCTTAGTGCAACTTTAGATAGTAAGCTTTCAATCCCTATAGGATTTGAAAAAGAACTAGAAACAGAAATTAAAAAATTAAAAAAAATACTTTTTAAAAAAATGTATCAACATAAGAGCATTGTTAGGAAGATGTACGCAGGAAAACAAGCTGTAATAGGTTTGTATAAAGGTCTGATGGATGATGAAAATATGCTCCCACAATTTTACCATCAACAGCTAGATAAACGAAATAAGCACAGAGTGGTGGCTGACTATATCGCATCTATGAGTGATAGATATGCATTAAAATTTCATAATGAAATGTATGGAAAAATTTAAAATTTCTAAATATTAGATACTTTTGCGATTAATTCTTTTGTAGATGAGTCAATGTTTCTAATCTTAACACTCATCTGTGCAATAGAATTTTCTGTAGCCCCCATCTTTTCTATTTGTTCACTTGTTAGTTCTCTTGATTTGTAAGCTTCATCCTTTATGAGTTGTGAGTTTTGTGTATCTAAGACACTTTTTGCATGTGTATCTTTTACCTCTTGACTCGTACCAGCTAAAGTAATCTGTAGTTCTTTTGATATATCTACAAGTTCTAGTGCATATTTTGCATTTTTCTCTACACTACTACTAGCATCTGAAATACTCTGCACGATAATATTTATACTTGCATTTATCTCAGTTAGTGATTTTTGGGTACTCTCAGCTAGTTTTCTGACTTCATCAGCAACAACAGCAAAGCCACGCCCATGCTCTCCAGCTCTTGCAGCTTCTATAGCAGCATTTAATGCTAAAAGATTTGTTTTGTCTGATATATCTGATATTATTGTTAATATACCTTTAATGTCTTCTGCATTTACTGTAAGTGACTGTAGCATTTCGCTTACTGCTATTTCACCTTCATGTGTTTGAATAACTTGATTTTCTAGTGTTTCCATTTGAGAAACAGATTGACTTAGCTGTGATGAGACACTATTTAAACTTTCTAAAACTTCATCTGAAAATTCTAAGTTTTTATCTGATTCTTCGTTTATCGTATTAAGTTTTGAAAGCATCTTCTTACTTAGTTGTTCAGATATAGAAAAATCATTTTCAACTTGTACCAAAGATGTACTAAGCTGCTGAAGTTCATTGTCAAGTATATTTGAGTTCTTTGTTAAGTCCTTTGCTTCATTTACCTTCTCTGTAAATTCACCAATTAACTCAATCATCTCTTTATACTCTTTTGAAAAGTTTAGCTTTATATCAATCTTATCACCAGCTTTAAAGTCAGAAAGTATTGCAATGATCTCTTTTGCTATATCAACTCCATTTATCTTTTCATCAATATCATGGATAAGGATAACCACAGCGATAACAACTTGTATTATTTGAGAAATAATATTATCAGTAAATACAAAAGCATTTATAAGGATTAGAACTATTCCAATCCAATGGACAAGTCTCATTCGCAAAAAAAGTGAAGTCATAATAAATTCCTAAAAGATAAATTTACAATGTTGTAGCACTATTTTTTTATGTTTTGTTTAAAGTTAATGAATTTTTTTTGTAGTTTTAAGGTAGAAGATAAACGCAGCCCGAAGGCTAACGCTTACAGGCGTGACTCGTAGCGTCTCATCATATAAAGACGCTTAAGCATTTTCTTACGAGATGCAATTTTGAATTTCTTCAGTTTTTCAGTTTCCGTTTCATGGAAACGGCGAGCACGAGCTTCAGTAACTATTAAGTTACGGTCAGTCTGCTTTTTGAATCTTCTGTAAGAAGCATCAAAGTTGTCATCATGGCGTAGTACAATACCAGGCATATCACATCACCCACTTTCTTTAAAATTTTTGAAACAGAATTATATCTAAATAATTCTTTATTTATAACTCTAGTCTCTTTTACAACCAGTATTTAGTCTTAAAATAGAATAAAGTGGACATAAACCTAAAGCACCTGTACCAAACAACACAGCACCAACAATCACAACAATAACAGGAGTTATAGATGTAACATAACCACTAACTAAGATAAATATACTAACAACTAACATTCCTAAGCCAACAACAAGTCTGATAAATCTATCTTCAATACCTTCGTTAAAACACATTTTCCACATCCTTAGATTTTATTTTTGAAATTATAGGATAATTTATATTAATATATCGCAACTTTATAAATATAAGTTATTTTTATCTGAAAATATCTTTAGAGTTGCTATTTATATAGTATAAAAACTAAATTTGCTATACTTTCATCTATGAGATTTAGAAAACTAAAAAAACAAACAAAAAACAAAAAAGAGCAACTGCTTCATGATAAGTCTGTAAGCTACACTTCCATACCAAACAAGATAAAAGCATTTATCACTGATATGTTTATGATTTATGTGCCGATACTTTATCTTATGACTTATGTTGTCTTAAATGGAAAAGATGATTTTCAGTCGTCAAACTGGGCACCTTTTGTGGCTGTTAGTTTGTATGGAATTATCAGCTCTATTTTACTTAGCAAGTTTGGACAAACACCAGGGAATAAAGCATATACGATGAAAGTTGTAGATGCTTCAACACACAAAAATATTTCATTTTTACAAGGGCTTTTGCGTTTTGTGAGCTTTTTATTTGGTGCAACTATTTTGATAGGTTTTTTTATCCCTTTTTACAGAAAAGATAAAACTTCACTGCATGATATTATCGCTAAAACAGTTGTAATAGAAGTAAAAGATTAAACTTTCACTTTATATGATACAAGTCAATCTATTTTTTAACTCTAAGATGTATAATGCGAACAAAAACCTACATAGGATAAAATATGCTAATAGATAGCTATGATAGAGTTGTTGATTATTTAAGAGTTTCAGTCACAGAGAGATGTAACTTTAGATGTCAATACTGTATGCCAGAAAAACCATTTTCTTGGGTTCCTAAAGAAAATTTACTCTCCTTTGAAGAGCTGTTTGAGTTTATGAAAGTTGCCATAGATGAGGGTGTTAAAAAGATTCGTATCACAGGTGGAGAGCCACTTTTAAGAGAAGATTTAGATAAGTTTATCAAGATGATTTATGATTATGAGCCATCTATTGACCTTGCCATGACAACAAACGCTTTTTTACTTAAAGGCACTGCACAAAGGCTAAAAGATGCAGGTCTTAAACGCATAAATGTTAGCATAGATACTCTTGTACCTCAAGTTGCAAAAGACATTTCAGGAAAAGATGTTTTAAAAAATGTTTTAGAGGGTGTTGATGAGGCGATAAAAGTTGGTCTTAAAGTAAAAGTAAATATGGTACCTATGAAGACAGTAAATGCCCAAGAGATTGTTGATGTGTTAGAATATTGCAAGGCTAAAGGAATGAGCATTCGTTTTATAGAGTATATGGAAAACAAGTTTGCAAAAGAGGGTATAGCAGGAGTTAAATCAAAAGAACTTTTAGAGATACTCTCAGCAAAATATAGTTTTAAAGATGAGGGCTTTGATGGCTCTTCTCCTTCTCATTATTATAGAATGGATGATGGTTATAAGTTTGGGATTATAGAACCTTACGAAGATGATTTTTGCAAAAAATGTAATCGTATAAGACTTACAGCTGAGGGCAATCTTATCCCATGTCTTTACTTTGATGAGGCGATGAGTATTGCTGAGTCTATCAAAAAAGGTGATATAAAAGGTGCAGCGGCTGTTTTAAAAGAGGTAGTAAGAACAAAACCAGAAAAAAATCGCTGGGGTGGGGAAGATGGTGAAATTTCATCTCGTGCTTTTTATGAGACAGGTGGGTGAATAAGTGATGTACCTTGTAGAACATTTTTATAGTATCCAAGGAGAGGGAAAGTATAGTGGGACACCCTCTCTCTTTTTTCGCTTTGGTGGGTGCAACATGAAATGTGAGGGGTTTGCTTGTAGAGAAAAAGCCCAAGATGGGGTGAGTGTTTTAGGTTGTGATACAGTCTATGCTGTCAATAAAGAACATTTTTCACACTCATGGATATTAATCAACAAAGTAGAAGAACTTTTAAATGTTTTAGAGTTGTATGAACTTCCAAATGCTGTAGATATAGTTCTAACAGGTGGTGAACCACTTATTTATGCCAATGATAAAATTTTTGTTTCGTTTTTAGAAGAGTTAGTTAAAAGAGGACATCAGATTACTTTTGAGACTAATGGCTCTTTAGGTGTTGATTTTGATAAGTATCCCATTTATAAAGAGTGTATATTTGCTCTTTCTGTAAAACTATCAAACTCACTAGAGCCATTGTCAAAGCGTGTCCGTGGAGATATTATTTACTCCATAACTTCCAATGCAAAAGATGCTTTTTTTAAGTTTAGCATAGATACCGAGTCTATTACTTTAGGCTTAGAAGATGAGATAAATGAAATCATTATTCATTCACCAAAAACAAAAGTTTACTGTATGCCAGTTGGTGGAACGAAAGAGGAAGTAGAGCTAAATAGTGAGCCTTTGATAGAGTTTTGTAAAGCAAAAGGGTATAACTTTAGCGATAGGCTTCATATTCGTGTTTGGGATAGTAATAAAGGAGTTTAGAGATGATAATAAGAAAACTTTTTAAATTTGAAAATGCACATATTGTTCGGGGCTGTAGCTCTGTTAAATGTAGAAGTTCACTTCATGGACACTCTTACCAAGTAGAGTTACTGTTTGAATCAAACTTTTTAGATAATGGTCAGATGGTTTATGACTTTGGACTTATGAAACAAAACATGAAAGCACTTGTTGAGAGTTTTGACCATGCTATAACTCTGTGGAGTGGGGATGAGGATTCTTATCTTAAAGATATGAAAAAACACTCCGATAGGTGGGTAGAACTCCCCGTAAGCCCATCAGCAGAACAGTTTTCAAGAGTGATATTTGTAATGGTGGATAAACTACTAAATCTTACTTCAACAGTAAACGGCGAAAAAGAGGTTAAGTTAAACTCAGTTATAGTTCATGAGACACAAACAGGATACGCACAAGCTTTTAGAGCTGATGCTTACTCAAAAAATATGGGTAACTTAAAGCTAGATGAGATAGTTTTTTCAGATGAGGTAAAAAATGACTGGGCAGATACACAACTATGGGAAAAGATAAAAAGAGATGAGCCTTTTATAAATCCTGATAAAGTTTAGCTAGAACCTAAACTCTCAAGATGTGAAGATGTAAAGCTAAACTTTGTAGAGATGATTTTTACTTTAGCGTCTGTTTCTAAAAAGCCACACTCTTCATCTATAATGATATAAGAGTTTGCGTAGGCAAGTGGAGAAATCATCCCTGGTGCAAAATGTTCACATACTACAAAGTATTCACCATCAAATACTCCTGGGACTATAGCTCTTCTTCCTGCTCTTAACTTATACTCAGATTTCATCTTTGCAACTATGGGTCTAATAAACTTTGAGGTTGCACCACTAAGAGCATAGATAATACTTTGCCCAAATATCTCAAAGTTGATAGCTGCTGCAAGGGGATTGCCTGGAAGGTTTAAAATAACTGTTTCTCCAATTTTCCCAAAAGTTGTTGGTTTTCCAGGTTTGATGTTTACTTTGTCAAAGAGTATCTCATATCCAAAAGCACCAAAGGCTTCTTTTGTAAAGTCTGCATCACCAACACTAACCCCACCTGAAGTTATAACAAGGTCACACTCTAAGGCACTTTTTATATGAGTTTTTATATCTTCTATAGTGTCTTGTGCTGTTCCTATAAACTCAACTTCACAGCCAAGCTCCATGGCACGAGATAAAAGAGTAGGGGTATTTGTGTTGTAAAGTTGATACTCTGTAACTTGCTCAAAGTGCATTTTAAGTTCATTTCCTGAGGCAAAAAGGGCAACTCTTGGTTTCTTATAAACTTTTATGTGACTAATCCCTTGTGAAGCTAAAAGAGTGATTTGATGTGCATCGATTTTATCGCCTTTATGCAAAAGAATTTGACCTCTTTTTACATCTTCACCACTAAGTCTTATATGTTTAGAGAGTATTAAGTTATCAGGAAGTTGCACTCCATCACTAGTCTTAGTTGTATCTTCTATGGGAACAATGCATTGGGTGGCAAAAGGAATCCTAGCCCCAGTCATTATCTTTATAGCATTACCCTCGATAAGTTCTTCATGAGAGTCATCTCCAGCAAAAATAGTATGACTAACCTTGACATTTTTTCCACTATCTACAACTTTAACAGCATAACCATCCATAGCAGAGTTATCATAAGGAGGTAAGTTATGAGTAGCTGTAATACTTTGAGCCAATATATAGCCCAATGCCTCTTCTATAGGAATAATCTTGATTGATTTTGGTCTTGTATTTGTGTAAATTAATTCTAATGCTTTTTCTATACTTACTGACATGCATATTACCTCTTAGTTTTATAAAAGCATTATATTGAAAAAGATTTAACATTGTGCTGTTATGAGCCAAATTAAAAGAACTTGTATTATAATTACACCCATGAATGAAATGTATAATATGGGTTTATCCCTTCACAGTGTTGGTGTTGTTTCTGTTTTGATAGTTATTTTTGTTAATCTTTTTCTTTTGATTAGTATAAAAGAGTTAGTTAAATATAAGCGTCTCATGAGCGTTTTTTTGGTGCCATTAACTTCTTCCATTTTTGCTTTAGTGGTCTTTACTGGTGTTATCATGATGGCTGCAAAGCATTTAGACTTTAGTATAGAAAATATAGTTATGATACTTATAAGTATCTCTTTTATAGTTTTAGAAGTAAAACGCATTAAGTCATTAAGGTATATTAGTGAGACAAAAGAGAGAGCTTTTGATGCATATAAAGCTTTTGCACGAAGAGTTTTACAAATAGAGTTTATACTTGTTCTTGTTATTTCTATATGGATGTGGCTAGTTTGATATATGTTTTAGATGAAAATGCAGGAAAAACTATCCTAAAAATTAAAGGTGAACTTCATAAGTATCTTGTAAAGGCAAGAAGACATACTTTAAATGATGAACTTTACTTTAGAAATAGAGAAGATATAAAAACTTTGCATAAATATAAGATAATAAATTTAGATGCAAGAAGCTTAGAAATGGAGTTGATTTCATCGGAGACAAATGAGGTAAAATCAGATAAAAATCTACACATTGCATGGTGTATTGTAGATGTAAAGTCTATAGAAAAAGTTTTACCGTCCTTGTGTGAAATGGGCGTTAATAAAATATCTTTTATATATTGTGAGCGAAGTCAAAAAAACTTTAAACTTGATTTTAAAAGATTTGATAGGATAGTAGAAGCTTCTATGCAACAGAGTGGAAGAACAACTTTTATGAACTTTGATATTTACAAAAATATATCTGCGTTTATAAAAGAGTTCCCAGATACAAAGGTATTTGACTTTAGTGATAATATTTTAAAAGGAGATAGTAACTTCAAAAGAGTTCTTATAGGATGTGAAGGTGGTTTTTCCAAAATTGAGAAAGAATTTTTGCAAAAACAAGAAGTTTTTAGACTAGATACACCAATGATTTTACGCTCAGAATCTGCTGTTGTTGCAGTTGCATCTAAGATATTGTTATAGTTTTAAGCCTGTATCCTAAATCTCCTCACAAACAAGCATCTTCCAGCCATGAAAGATAAGTACAACTTTTTTGAGTTGTAAACCTTGGTTTGTGTGGTCTGTTACAAGAGAATCATTTTCATATTTGTTAAGTTGTTCTATCGCTTCAAGTTTTAGTTTTTTTACAGTTTTTTTATCTGCTTTATCAGTTAGTTTTATATATTTAAATTCCAAAAGCCCTACAAATTTCACATAAGGATTAAATGGTTTTATGAGTATATCCACAAAACCTTTGTTGAGTTCTAATTCTGATTTTATTATATAGTATGGGCTTAGTGAAAGATAAGCCATATACATTGATTTAACACTCTGCTCTTTGTTTATATAGTCTCTTATTCCTGTGTTTTCTTTTATCATTTGGGCTAAGTATTTAAATATCTCTAAGCTACCATTTAGTGCAAAATTTTCAAGATACTCTTCTAGTTTATCACTATTTAGTTTAAACACTTTTTCTAACTCTAAAGTATCTTTTAAGAAATCAATATCTATTCTTTTTACTGTTTCATTTGGAATTTTTAGATTTAAATTTAACTCTGCACTCTCTATTGTGATTAATCCCAAATAAAACATAAGAGATTTAAAATTATTTGTTTTTTCAAGATGTAGGGCTGAAAAGTCTTGCACAAGGTTTGGTATAGATACACTATCCCCTGCTATTAAAGTTTGAAGTGTCTCAAAGTTTCCGTTTAGTTTTTTGTTTGTATAGATGATGTTTCTTAGTTTAGAATAATCACTTCTTACATTTATATCTATCATCTCTTTGGGGAGTTTATTTGTTTTTTGATATTTATTTATAAAGTATAAAATCATATCTGTATTAAATACTTTTTGCTCGGTATCTTCACTAAAATTATAGTTATTGTACCACTCTTTTAATATCTCTTTATCTATATCAACTTTATAATACTCTAAAATTTCATCTAATTCCTCTTCATTAAAACCTATCATATCATTTAAATCTGCATCAAGAGAAATATTTGAACCAATATTAAACCCACTTGTAACATCAAACATAGTCATAGGTGTTACGCCTGTTATGAACATTCTTTTTAGTGGTGAATTATTTCCACTCGTTGCAGTTTTTAGAACTGTAAAAAACTGTTTAAATGATGCTGTTTTATTGCTTACTAAGCTTAGATATTCAGTTTTTTCTCTTAAAAGTAATTTATTAGCGAAGTTATCATATTCATCTATTAATATCATTAATTCTAGTTCTTGTTCTTTTATATATGTAAATAAATTATCAAATAAAATAATAGGATTATTATTTAGATTAATATATAATTTGTATTTTCTTATAAAAGAATTTAGTACATTTAAAAGAGAGTTTCTAAAACTATTTTCTACATCATTAACATCAATCCCACTAAAATCAAATCTCATAATAAGATAGTTATTTGCAAGTGGTGTTGTCTGTTTACCAATATAAGTATCACCAAACATCATCTCAAAATCATTTTTATAATATTTGTCATAATACGCTTCAAGCATAGCTATAAAAAGAGACTTACCAAATCTTCTAGGTCTTAAAAAGATTAGATAACTCTCATTTAAATCTTCTAATTTTTCAATAAACTGTGTTTTATCCACAAAAAAGAAGTTTTGCTCCTTTATTCTTTTATAATCTGCTAGTCCATAAGGTATTTTTTTCACTATTGTTGCCTAAAATAATATTTTAAGATATTGTATCAAAACTTACATAATGTTCAACTTCCTTATAAAATACTTACCGACTAAAGTCGGTTTTAACCGCTGCATACTATGACACTATAAAATTTCTTTTGAGTAGTTCAGAAATAACTCGAGATGCTGTGCGTTCTTTCATACCAATTATCTCTGGAATTTTTCCTCTGACACACTCTCCACTCAGTAGTAAGTATTTGAATATTTTTTCACCCTGTTTAGGCATATCTGCATGAGCTAAATATTTTTTATACTCATCAGAATTTTTTGCAAGACCTTGAGATATGTTCCATAGACCATAACCACTCATTTTCATACTAGCAAATGCTCCATCTAGTGCTAATCTTGCTGTTCGTCCATTTCCATCTACAAAAGGGTGTATCCACATCAGTCTATGGTGTGAGCTTTTTATAATCTCTTTCTCGTGCAAGTTCAAAAAGTTCTTTTGCTATTGTTTTTAAGAAATATTTAGATATAATTGCGACTCTTAAAATCTGCCCCCATACGGATTTAAAAAATATATAGATATACGCATACAAATCGTGTATCAAAAGGTAAAAAAATGAAGAAAGATTTACACCCTAATTTAGTAGCTTGTACTGTAAGTTGTGCTTGTGGTAATAGCTTTGAGACAAAATCTCAAAACGATACAATGAAGATTGATATTTGTAATGAATGTCACCCATTCTTTACAGGTTCTGAGCGTATGGTTGATACTGCTGGCCGTATTGAGAAGTTTAACGCTCGTTACGCTAAGAAATAATATTTATTTGTTTACTGATATGAGCAAAGCCCATATTAGCAGCAGGGACATAATGTCCCTACAACCCCCTAAAGCTATAAAAAGCAAGCTTTTTAAGAGTGCAGAAGTATGTTATCTCTAGTTCCAACTCCTATTGGAAATATAGGCGATATTTCACTTAGAGCGATAGAAGCTCTAAGTAAAGCTGATATATTACTTTGCGAAGATACTCGCGTTACCAAAAAACTTATCCACATTTTACAAGAGCGTTACAACACCATATTTAAAGAAAATCAAGAATTTATCTCTCTTCACTCTCATAATGAAGAAGCTTTTGTCCAAAAACTTGAGGTCTCTTTTTTTGACAAAAATATAGTCTATGCAAGTGATGCAGGTATGCCAGGCGTTAGTGACCCTGGACAAACTCTTGTATCGTTTTGCATAGAAAATGGTGTAGAGTATGATGTCTTGCCTGGTGCAAATGCAGTTTTGACGGCATTTGTTGCAAGTGGATTTGTTCAGACACAGATGTTTTTCTTTGGTTTTTTGGATCATAAAGGTAGCTCTCGTAAGGCAGGACTTTTAAAAGCTCTTCATAACGGTTATACAACTATTATGTATGAATCTCCTCATCGTTTAGAAAAATTACTTTTAGAGATAGATAAAGAAGAACCAAACCGTGAACTATTTTTAGCTAAAGAGCTTACTAAAAAATATCAAAAATATTTTAGAGGTACAGCTTCAGAGGCTATTATAGAACTAGCTGGAAACTTTCGTGGTGAATGGGTTGTTGTCATTAGAGCAAGTAAGGCACAACAAGAGTCTGCTATTAGTCAAAAGGATGTTTTAGAATTGGACTTGCCGAAGAAAGTTCAAGCTAAACTTATTAGTAAAATCACGGGTGAAAATACAAAAGCATGTTATCAAAGGCTTTTAGAGGTATAAGCACTTAAGCTTATTTAGATAAAATACTTTCTATGTTAATTTATGCAAAACAACCAATCTATTATTATATAAACAAATATCCAAATAAGATAAAGAAACTTTATCTAGCTAAAGAGTTAGAAAAAAAAGAGTATTCTCGTCTTATGAAAATGGGCTTTGAAGTAAAACGAATCCCCAATGAGGCTGCACAAAAGATGTGTAAAAATGCTTCTCATCAGGGTTTTTTAGCTGAAGTTGATGATTATCAACTTCAACCTTTCGACTTTTTTCTTGATAAAAAGTTTGTTTTAGTCCTCTCAGGTTTAACCGACATAGGAAATATAGGTGCTATTGTAAGAAGTGCCTATGCCCTTGGTGTCAATGCAATTATAGCTTGTGGTGTAAAAAGTTTACCACTAGAAAATATAATGCGAACAAGTACAGGTGCACTTGTAGATATGCCATTTGCTATAGAAAATAATGTTCATGATGTTTTAAATGAGCTTAAGATGTCAGGGTTTACCTCTTATGGTGCTGATATGAATGGGATGGATATAAGAGAAACAAGAATAGATAAGAAGAAAGTTTTAGTTTTAGGAAGCGAAGGGGAAGGTTTGTCTTCTCGTGTTGTTTCTAAACTTGATTGTGCTGTTAGTATAAAGATGTCGCATGATTTTGACTCACTAAATGTAAGCGTGGCAGCTGCTATTTTGATGGATAGGATGAGATAATGTTGAAGGAAATGGATAGTTTAAGAGAAATTGGCGCTCACAAGATATGCGATGATACACATATAGCACTCAAACATGTGCAAAGTATAATACATGAGAGTTTTGAAGATTTGGACAAAATTCAATTCCTTGGTTTTGTTTCTATCTTAGAGAGAGAGTACAAAAAAGACTTATCTTCTTTAAGAAAAAAAGGTTTAGAATATTTTGCATCAGAGCATTTAGAAGAGCGTATAAATCATGAAGTTTTTGTAACTCAAAAAAGAAATATGGCTGTAGTCTATATTTTTATAGCCTTAGCCATTTTTGTCGTAGCAATTTATTATAGTTTTAGATTTACTGTTCAAAAAAACAGGCATGAGCCAATAGATAATAGTGCTATAGAGAGTGCTACAAAGAACCTAAGTAAACCAAAAAAAGTTATAGAGATAATTGTTGATAAAAATGTTACAGATATAAATAGCTCAGATAAAAACATAAGTAAAATTCAAATAAAAACTATCTTAAAACCAGTAAAACACAAACAAGTTGCTGAAAAAAAACTATCTCCAATATTTATCATACCAATGTCAAGACTCTGGATAGGTTATATCAATAAAACTGACAATATCAAAAAACAGACAGTTATAAAAAATAAACTAGAACTTAATCCAAACAAAGAGTGGCTTTTATCACTTGGACATGGCTTTGTTGATATAAACTTAAATGGAAAACTGATAAGTAGTCGTTCAGCCAAAAATCTTAGGTTTAGATATAAAGATGGAAAACTAGAAAAACTAAGTTCTAAAGAGTTTAAGAGACTAAATAAAGGTCGTTTATGGTAAAACTGTTTTTATCTCTTGTTCTTTTATTTTCATTAGGATATTCTAGTGAAAATATTGTTTTGGATAAAGACCTTTTAGTCCAAAAAATAGAAAATTTTCTAGGACAATCAAGTTATGAAAAAAAGAAAAATTTTATAAATGTTATTTTTGACCCAATATCTTCTTTTTATATAAATGATAGAGTTGATGACATTAAAGTTATTAAGACTTTAGAAGATAATGGTCTTTTGAAGCTTTTTTTTAAAAAACCAAAAGAAATAAGGCTAAGTTTTAAAACTAGTGGTTCTCCTCTGTTCTTTGTAAAAATAATGGGAGACTCTTTACGAAATATAGGCTACTACCGTTATGTAACAACTGCATCAAAATTAAATTCTTCAGAATTTACTTGGAGTATATCCATGACGAGTGAATATGCAACTGACCCTTTGGTTTTACAAACTGAGTTAGCTAAAAGTGCTTGTTATATTACAAATATAAGAAGAAACTCTGCAACTGACTGGGTTTATACAGTGGACATGAGAGCTGGTTTTTTAAACCTTTTAAAATTAGAAGATTCAAAAAAAGTGGAGTTGAAGCACTCTCTATATGCCCATTGGCTAGATTGTTCTATGATACAAAAGTTGAAGATAAAAAGTTCTCGTAGAAATCATTGGTATCCACAAATCTCTTATTATGATTCATCATTGCATCTCTTGAATGTGACTAAAATAGATGAAAAAAGACGACTTGTTTCTATTGAAATCCCAAAGCGTGCAAAATACATGAAGATTTCAGACCTTTATACTCTTAAAAATGTAAAAGATGAGTTAGTCTTATCTCCATATGGCAGACGATAGATATAGAATATTACTTATATTGTTCTAAATATATTTAGCTAAAATAGCATTAATAACTTTAGAGGATATAAATATGTTTGATGAGATAAAATTTAACCGTGTTGAGAGACTTCCAAAATATGTATTTGCAGAAGTAAATGACATCAAAATGGCAGAGCGTCGTGCTGGAAAAGATGTGATAGATTTTTCTATGGGTAATCCTGATGGCGATACTCCAGAACACATTCGTGCAAAGCTTGTGGAGTCTGCTCAAAAAACAAAAACACATGGTTACTCAGTTTCAAAAGGTATCCCAAAACTACTACAAGCGATTGCTGATTGGTATGAGAGACGATATGACTGTGTTTTAGATCCACAAACAGAATGTGTTGCTACAATGGGAAGTAAGGAGGGTTACGCACACCTTACTTACGCCATTACAAACCCAGGTGATGTAGCAGTTATCCCTGACCCTACTTACCCTATTCATGAGTATGCCTTTATCTTAGCTGGTGGTAATGTTGTTAAGTTTGGTATAGAGTTCGATGAAGATTACAAGGTGGATGAAGATAAATTTTTTCAAAGCTTAGAAAGAGTCTTCAAAGAGAGTTCCCCAAAACCAAAATATGTACTAGTAAACTTTCCT
>Ga0256829_1000451_pt1 | contig 41620 bp, 40 predicted proteins | sample 131447metaG_FD_185979 | JGI IMG/M metagenome (GOLD analysis project Ga0256829, IMG submission 185979) | Hydrothermal vent microbial communities from Lau Basin, Pacific Ocean - 131-447 | ecosystem: Environmental > Aquatic > Marine > Hydrothermal vents | place: Pacific Ocean: Lau Basin | collected... | reverse complement strand
GGAATTATGGTGGGCTTAGTGCTTTTTAGCTCATCAGTTGCATTACTTTTATACCTAAGACAGGGAAAGTCAAAAGAGGTGACTCAAGCAAGCACTGAAGTATATGTTGCAGCAAAAGAGTTAAAAAAAGGGGATTTGCTTGATGCGCAGTCTATCGTAAAAGCAAAACTGCCGACAAGTTACATAAACTTCACGCCCTTAACCGACAGTGAAATCATAAGCCGTTATGCTAATGTAACTATTTATAAAGGAGAGCCTATTCGCTCCCAAAAAATATCTGCCGTAAAACCAGCAAAGCAAGTCAAAACAGTAAATACGGTAAAGAAATCTATACCAAAAGCGACTGCCCCAAAACTAACACAAGTAACGCAAGACACGATAAGTGTCTCTTTATCTGTATTTAAAAACAACAACACGCTTTTAAAAGCAGGAGATTATGTAGATATTGCCTCTGTTGTTCCTACAAGCAGTAAAAACAGGGCAGGTGACTTTCACACAAATTATGTGGCCTTACATGTAAAGATAAATAACTTTATAAATCATGGGAAAGTTACAAATACACTTACTACATATAATGCTAAAAAACAAATGATACGAGCCGACAGTGTTGTTTTACTGATGTCACCAAAAGAGATTAAAAACTTTTTGGCTCTGTATTATAAAACACAGGCACTTAACAACAATCGTGTTTACAATACACGCAATTATGGTGGTCAATTATGGATGATAAAAACACCAAAAAAGATAGATGCAAATCTACAGGCAGAAAAAAAACGTCTTATGGTTGACAGAAGAGTTTTGGCGAAAAAAAGAAAGAAAATAGCAAAGAGAGTGAAAATATCTTATGAAAAATAGACATGGTTTTCGCAACGGTTTTGGTATGGGACAGATTATGGCAATGTTGCTTGTCGTGCTACCTACCCTTGCTTTTGTTTTAACACTTATGATAGATTATTGGTCTGTTATGCAAGAAGATTACAAATTAAAACTCATTGCAAATCAAGTTTCACAGGTACTTGATGGAGAACAGGACTTACGAGCAGCTAATTTAAATGCCACTCTAAATGGCTCAATCAATAATATCTGTCCAAGAGGAACAACTCTAAGTTTTTCTACTCCACAAGATGCACCTACACTTGGTCAAGTAAGTGTTGTCATCCAATATGTGCATAATGGTGCTTACTTTAAAAATAAAACCTTAAGTACACAGATGCAAACCTATTCGTATCACGATCAAAATATATCAATTACTGGCACATGCCAATAAAAAGAGGAAAAAATGAAAAAAATAGTACTATTACTGGGAATTTGTTTACATCTTTTAGCAAATGATATTCTTGTTTTTAACAATGAATACCAAGTTGTTCCCTTACAAAAAAAGCTTAAACGATTAATTGTAGGAAATAAAGAAACCATTAATGTTTCCCTGCTCAATGCGTCTTCATCAAAAGGCTCTTTACTGAAAATTTTTGGTAAAAAGCCGGGAAACACCTCTATACTTCTTATATACAGAGACAACTCTATAGAAAACTATCATGTTTATGTGAATGAAAATCTTGGCTATATACAAAGACTTATTAACACAATTGAACCAAACCTTAGACTCAGCAAAGTAGGCAATGGTTCTACTGTTATTGCCGGAATTTTTCAAAATCCTCATGATAAAAAAAGAATTTATGAAATACTACAAAAAGGCGGTATCGACACAGAAAAATTGATGGATTTAACAAAAACAAAAAAAGTAAATAAAATGATTCGTACGAAACTTTACCTTGTTGCTGTGGACAATCAAAGAGCAAAAGATTTAGGTGGTGTGACAGGGCTGAATTTTTTTAATAAATATGCCAATGCAAAAGTAAATGTTGCCGCTGCAAATTCTGCAACATTTAGTGGTTTCTTGCTAGATAACTTAGGTAATTTTAGTTTACAAACCGGACATTCTGTTCTTGGTACATTAAACTTTTTACAATCAAAAGGCATTGCAACAATTCTTGATGATACGGTTCTTATAACGACTGAAGATAAAAATGCCACGTTTAGAGTCGGAGGCGAGCTTTACATTCCAACAGGCATTACGCAAAATGTAGGTACAGCCCCTACGATTCAAGTAACTTCTAAAGAATATGGGCTGAAGTTAACGCTTACAAGTAAATTTATGCAAAAAAATGGATATATGCATATTAATGTAAATATTCAAGATAGTGCTATTGACCCAAATGAGGCTCATAATGTTTCTCTTGGTGCCGGTATATCCATACCCTCGTTTATCAGTAAAAATATTCAAACAAATGTAGTCGTAAAATCAGAGCAAGTCATTGCACTTGGTGGACGCTTGCACAGTGAAAATTCAAAATCAGAAGATAAAATACCTTTACTCGGTGATATTCCAGTACTTGGAGAACTCTTTAAACATAAAATACAGAACTTAAGTACAACAGATTTAATCTTTCTTTTAGTGCCTCAGATTGTTGACGCAAATAAAGATATAGATGATTCAAGCTTTTATGAAGATTTTAAGAAATCTTCGAATCTCTTACATGCAAAAATTATTAAAGTTAAAAAAAAGAAGAAAGCAAAAGCAGCAAAAACAATGACAATTGAAGACATCAATGTCTCAGAAGCACTTCCTGTAATTGAGTCCGAAACAGATACAGAGGCAGTGGCAGAACCATCAAGCATTGAACAGCCACAGGAGATTGTTGTCAAGGTAAAAGATACTTCTGTAAAAAAAGTACCAGTAACGGTACAGGCTTCCGCAAAGGCAGTAGAACCAGCAAAGGCAGCGATAAAAATAAAAAAGTATGCAGTCAATACACAAAAAATATTTTTACGACAAAAGCCTGTAAATGGTAGGCGTGTTAATGTTTGGAAGAGAGGACATAAATTTAGCTCTGATAAGTCCAAAGTCATTGATGGTATCGCTTGGCTAAAAGTGAAACAAGATTGTTTTTCTACATGTAAAGATGTAAATGCAAGTTTATGGATATCACAAAAATATACCAACATAATATAAGTATAATCAATAGTTGTTCTAAGTAAATATTATTTGCTTTAATTATATAGAAGTGATATAATAATCACAAGTTTATCACAAAAAGAAGGAGAGAATATGATAAAAAATCTATTCAAACGTATTAAGTCACAAAAAGGTATGAGTGGTGTTTTAGTTGCTCTTTTATTAGTTATTGTAGGCGTTGGTTTGGTTGCGGGTGTGAACACATTTATGTCAAGTGCAAAAGATAAATTAGTAAATGATGCAAATACTACTATAAATACTGTAAGTCCTTAATAATATAATTATAAAGCTTTATAATTTCAAAAAACATATGTTACAATTAACATATGACAAATGTAAAACTTCTTGACCAGTTTAGGTCTTTTTACTTCAAAAATTATCCCGAAGATATGGAAACGCAGATTTCCTACTTTTCGGTTTTTGGAGGGCTTGACTGGGAAATTGATACAACACTGCCAATTTCTCAGCTTATACAATCACTTATACTTGAAAACTTTTCACAAATAGATAAAAAAATGTGTGAACTAACACTTCACAATACGCTCAACAGAAAACTACTCAAAGCTTTGGCAACTGGAGATAGACGAATATTTTCAGCTTTTAATAAAGCAGGTCTCAACAACAAAAACGGCGGAGTTGCACTCAACTACTTACAAGAAAAAGGGCTTATCCAAATTGAATATTCAAGAGAAGAACATCCTCGCGAAAGATTCCCAAATACAAAACTCAAACGTGAACAAGCAAGACACCGCATCTCACATAAAGTACTCTTTACAACTCCTTTTATACGGTTTTGGTTTTATTTTATAGTTCCACATATAAAAGAGATACAAAAAGGTGAATATTCTGCTCTGCTCAAAAATTTTGAACTCAAACGTAACAGCTACACCAGTCTTGTATATGAAGAACTCTCAGAAATCCTTTTAAATTATAATTTACGAGATGCCCATATTCTTAGTTCAGGAAGTTATTGGGATGCAAATATTGAAATCGACATTTTAACGCTTACGCAAAATGGCCGTATTTATGTCGGTGAGTGCAAATGGACAAATCATAAAATAAATAAAAAAGAGCTCCATAAAATAAATGATAAATGTAAGAAACTAGGCATCGAACCTACACAAATTGTCTTTTTCTCAAAACGTGGGTTTTCAAAAGAGTTAATGCAACTCAGAGGAGCAAAACTCGCACTCTACAGCAGTGAAGATTTTAAAGCATTGTTAAAAAAGAGTTCAGCTTATACTAACTGACAATACGCAATGCCTGATAAGCTTCTTGAAGCAATTGAAATTTCTGCGTATAATGTTCAACCAAATAAGGGCTTTCATGAAAAATTTTATCTGGATGATACACTTTCGTAAGCTTTTTATAACTTTTCTTTAAAGCATCCTGTGAAGCACCGATGGGACACTCTAAAACTGTATAAAAATGCTTTTGTTCTTCATCAATAGATGCCTTGCTTAAATTACCAAAACTAAAACTTGCAAAATCAGAATAAAGTTTTGACATAAAATGATTGTCATAAGTATATTGAATCTGATAATGTAAAATATGACGCTTATTCAGGGCTCTTTCAAGTCTTGCTTTTGCTTTAAAATCACTAACATTAATAACCAAAGAGATGTCAGTACCCCGCTCCACATAAACTTCTAATTGTGAACGCATATAATTTAAAACCCAAGAGTTTGGAGAGTCTAAAGATATAAGTACCGTATGTTTATCATAAGCGTATAAGTGTACCTGAATACTTTCTGGCTCTTCGAGTTTATTTAATTGAATCTTTACAGGTTGATTACCAAATTTTAGCATAGAACGAAGAAAAAACTCATGATTGAAATCATGTGTTTTCGCGTGATGCCGACTAAGTTGTGTAATAAAATTTTCTCTCACCTGTGCAAGCGTATCATTTTGAAAAACAAGCACAGATTTTGATAAAAAAAGCATACCACGAGAATGATAATTTAAAAACTCTATCATCCAGCTTGAATTTAAGGTTTCAAATCCAGTTGTGATAAGAATAAGATTATTGCGTAAAACAATGTCCATTCACTCCACCCTTTTCATAATTCTAATAAATTAAAGCAATTTTTATTCCATTTTAAAAATAAAATATATTTGCTAATTAAGAAAGCATTGAGAATATTTATAGATATTTTGAGTATAATTGCACTATTATTTGCTAAGGAAAAGATTTGCGCGAAAATATGAATGAAAAGTGTGCTGTTGTTGGAATTTTTGGTCATGAAGAAGCTTCAAAATTGGCTTATTTTTCTCTCCATTCTCTCCAACACCGTGGACAAGAAGCAGCAGGTATAAGTTCTGCTGATGGAAAAAAAGTACACACAATAAAAGATCGTGGGCTTGTAATGAGTGTTTTTAATGAAGAAAAACTCTCTACTTTAAGTGGTTCAATTGCTATAGGGCATACGCGTTATTCTACTGCAGGGAATGATTCTATACTTGATGCACAGCCCGTATTTGCCCGATATGATTTAGGTGAAATGGCTATCGTTCATAATGGAAATTTTACAAATGCCGAAGAAGTAAGAAACAGACTCATCAAACGTGGTGCTATTTTTCAAACTTTTATGGATACTGAAAATCTTATTCATCTTATAGCAAAAAGTGAAAAAGACAAACTCCTAGATAGAATCATAGATGCTGTTCAAAAAATAGAAGGTGCGTTTTCCCTTGTCTTTTTAAGTCGAACAAAAATGTTTGCGATGCGTGATAGATTTGGATTTCGTCCGCTTAGTCTTGGACGTTTGCCAAATGGTGGTTATATAGTGGCCAGCGAAACATGTGCGTTTGATCTTGTAGGTGCGACTTTTGTACGTGATGTTGAACCGGGTGAACTTCTTATATTTGAAGAAGGCAAAGCACTTCAAAGTATAAAAATTTTTGAACCGACTCCAAAACATTGTATTTTTGAATATGTCTATTTTGCTCGTCCTGATTCTACAGTTTTTGGACAGTCTGTATATGAGTCAAGAAAGAGAATGGGAAAAGAATTAGCAAAGATACAACCTATAGAAGCTGATTTAGTTGTTCCTGTTCCTGATGGTGGTGTTCCTGCGGCTATTGGCTATGCACAAGAGAGCGGCATACCTTATGAAATGGGTATTATGAGAAATCACTATATCGGGCGTACCTTTATTGAACCAACGCAAGAGATGCGTGATTTGAAAGTAAAAATGAAACTCTCACCTATGACAGACATCATTAAAGGCAAAAAAGTTATTGTTATTGATGATTCCATTGTAAGAGGAACTACATCAAGAAGAATCATTAGAATGTTAAAAGAAGCGGGAGCGAGTGAAGTTCATATGAGAGTATCTTCTCCTCCAACAACTGATCCGTGTTTTTATGGTGTTGATACACCAGACAAAGAAAATTTAATTGCTGCAAATATGGGTATTAACGAGATATGTGACTATATAGAAGCAGACTCTTTGGCATACTTGGATGAAGCATCACTTTTAAGAAGTGTTAATGCTACGGACGACAGATACTGTACAGCTTGTTTCACTGGAAAATACATCGTTTAATGGCACAAATCTATACCTATGGCAATTATTTAAAAAATAAATTTGGCACCAAAGTTTATAAAGTCGGCATAAACATCTCTGGGTTTACCTGTCCAAATATTGATGGAACGGTGGCAAAAGGAGGATGTACCTTTTGTGAAAATGATTCTTTTTCAGCAAGTACCGACGAAGTGCAGGCGCTCAAAGGTTTTCATCTTAATCTCAACTCAACAGAAAATCCATTTTTAGACAAACAGCTCAAACAACTTGAACTTCAATTTGATGCCATTTCTAAGCGACAAGCAACAGAGTATGGTGCCCAAAAATTTCTTGTTTATTTTCAATCTTTTACAAATACCTATGCTCCGTTTGAAACACTTAAAGCCTTGTACGACAAAGCACTTTCATTTCCTAATGTTCTTGGTCTTAGCATTGGCACACGCTCTGACAGTATTACAGATGAGACGCTACACTATCTTTCTAAACTTGCACAAGAAAAAGAAATTTGGATAGAATTTGGTATACAATCAGTATATGATGAGACATTAGAAAGAATCAATCGCGGACATAACAGTGCAAATGTAAAAGAGTGGATTTTAAAATCAAAAAGAGCCGGTTTACATGTATGTGGCCATCTTATTTTTGGTTTACCCGGCGAGACAGAAGAAATGATGCTCCAAACATCAAAAGCAGCATATGAATGGGGAATTGATTCTGTAAAATACCATCCCTTATATGTCGTAAAAAAGACAGCTTTGGCAAATGAATACAAACGCGGAGAGTTTACACCCATTAGTGAAGAGAAATATCTTGATATTTTAGTTAAATCACTTCTAATGAAACCCGAGAATGTCAGCGTTCAAAGAGTAACTGCAGGAATAAATGATGATTCCCTTTTAGCTCCGCAGTGGTGTCGAGACAAAAATCAACAAATTAAGAATATTAACCATGCATTAAAAAGAGTGCAACTGAAATACTAATGTCCATACACCTTCGCAAATTCTGCCGTATTGCTAAAGTATGGTGGATATCTGAAATAAACACGAAACTCTTTTGCCTGCCCTGCTTTTAAATTTCTAGCAACAGTAAACTCTTTTGTTATTGTCTGCGGTTTAGAAGAAATCCCAAATCCATTAGAGAAAAAGTCAGAAAATCCACTTGGTTTATAAAAGCTTCCTGCTTTCACATTTCCTGTAACATAGCCCTTATTTACGAGTTTTATTTCAAATACAACTTTTCCTATAGGGAATTTTCCTACATTTGATACTATACCAGAATAACTTATTTCTTCTGTACTTAAGAGACGTTTATTGTGAAGCTTAGAAAGTTCTACTTTTTTTGTATATTTATCTATAACAATAACAGAAAAAATCGATAAAAATATGCCTACTAACACAATGGAAAAAACCATTGAATAGGCAAGTTTTTTATTTGGCTGTCGCAGTGCTGCTACAATTCCTCCAGCAGAGGCGAAAAATATAAGTGCTAACACTATATAATGCCAATAATTTAGTAGTGTCATTTGCAACTTGCTCCTAAAGATATACTGTACTCTTTCTTATAATAAAAAGGTTCTATAATCATTTTAAACTCTTGTGTTGTCCCTTTTGCTATATCTGTCTCAAAAATCGACATTTTTTTCAAAGGTTTTAATTTATATATATAATTTATATATTTATTTGAAGTCACCCTATACACTTTTGCACTAATTTTACAACTTTTAAAATCAAGTTTTGATTCATTTGTAATGCTACCCTTCACGATTACGGCTTGCACAAAATGAAGTCTTTTTTGACTTAAAAGTGTCACCGAATTTTTAAAAAGATATTTGTGCATTTGTATATAACCAAGCGTAGGCCCCAGAATCAAAGAAGAAAATCCAAGTAGAATAAATATTATAGATATGAAAAGTTTTTTTCGTAATAAAAGAGCAAAAACTATAAATAAAAGAAAAAGAAAAAAAGAAAGCCCAAACAAGACATAATCATAAGGTATTAAGCTATGTATAAATGTCAGCAATTTTTCTTTCATGGTTATGTTTTAATCTTTTCTCGAATTTTTTTCGGCAATACCACTCATATTAAATCTACGAGCAAGTTCCTGTTTAATTCTCTCAGGAGCAATATTTTTTGATGCCAGTGCTACAAGCATATGGTATGTTAAATCGGCAGCTTCATAAATCATTTCACTTTCATCATTATCTTTATGTGCAAAACAATATTCCCCCGCTTCTTCTACAACTTTTTTCAGTATAGTATTTTCACCTTTACTTAAAAGTTTTGCTGTCCATGACGTTGCAGGGTCTGCATTTTTACGCTCTTGAATCGTATGGTAAAGTGTTTCTATCACACCATATACAGCTTCAGTATTCACCTCAACATCACATACAATCTCTGCCGTTTCAAGCTCTGTAAAAAAACATGACTTACGACCTGTATGACAAGCTACACCCTTTTGATTTACTTTTATAAGGAGCGTATCATTATCACAGTCAATAAAAAATGAAAGAATTTCTTGCGTATGTCCACTGCTTTCGCCTTTTTTCCAAATACGTTGTTTGCTTCTGGAAAAATAATGTGCAAATTTTGTTTTTAAAGAAAGTTCTAATGCCTCTTCATTCATATATGCCATCATCAGCACTTCATTTGTATCGTTATCTTGAACAATGACAGGAAGAAGCTCCTGCTTCTGCCAATCCACTTTATTTACAATCTCTTGCATATCTATTTAGCCGTTGTTCTTCGTTTTATATCTTTCGTATCTACCCAGATATTTGGTGTAGAACCGCCAGGTGTTAAGAATATTTTAGCATCTTTGTTTACACGAAGTGCATCATTAAACTTCCCTTGTACTTTCATTTGTTCAAGTTGTAAAAGCTTTGTTGTTAATGATTTTGCAATAATCAAGTTTGCTTTTGACTGAGCATCTGCATTAATAGTAATAGCATCTGCTTTACCTTTTGCTTCAATTCTTGCTTGGTCTGCTACACCTTGTGCTTGAGCTGCTTTTTTAAGGGCTTCTTGTTTTGCACGTTGCACTTCCTGTTCAGCTTTTTGTACTTCTTGTTTAGCAATTTGAACACGCTCTATTTGATCTTTTACTTTTTGTGGCAAAATAATGTCACGTAATTGTACTGATTGTAAAAGAACCGGAGAATTTTTTAAACTTGCAATATTTTTTCGCAATCCTGATTCTATCTCAGTCGCAACTTTATCACGTATCATAGGCAAAGATTCAGCATCATATTGTCCAACCACATTACGCACAACATCACGAACCACAGGGTTAATAATTTTATCTTCCCAGCTAAATCCCCAGTTAGATATAGTTTGTGCAGCAAATTGTGCATTTAATCTATACTGCACAGTAAGTTCTATAGAAACTGGTAATCCACGTTTATCAAGAACTGTTACGGCACGTTTTGCAACAATTCCGGAATTTCTACCACTCCTTGTATCAGAATGTGTAGCAGCATAATTAATAATACGTACTTTTGTATCAACCGTATATACTTTTTGAATAACAGGAACTATAAAATGAAGTCCCGGAAGCAGTGCCTGATCTTGATATTTACCGTTTGTACTTAAAATACCACGCTCACCTTCTTGAATAATTGTAAAAGGTTTTGCTAAAATAAGAACAACTACAAGTGCTATAAATACATAAATAAGTGCTGCTTTACCTCCACCAAAGTTAAAATCTATATTTGGAATCTGGGGTCCTTTTGGACCATTACCGGAGTTAGAGTTTTTAAACCCTCCCCCTTCACTTTTTTTCTTGTTAAAATAGTCATTCATATCTGATGCCATTTACGCCCCTTTATTTTATTTTTTACTTAGTTTACTTCATCTACGTATGTAAGATAATGCTCGTATTTTTTATTTCTACCAAATACAATATCAAAATATGCACTTTGAATAATTGCTGTAATTTCTCCGCGAGAACCGCATCCTATTTCTCTTGCATCTACCAAAGCAACGGGTGTGATTTCTGCTGCTGTTCCAGTTAAAAATGCTTCATCAGCAACATATACTTCTTCTCTTGTAATTCTACGACGAGTTACTTTATATCCCATGTCTGTAGCCATTTCTATAACCATTTTTTGGGTAATGGACGCCAGTGCATTATCATTTGGAGGTGTAATTACTTCACCCTCTTTAATCATGAAAAACGATGCTCCGCTTGCTTCTGCCACATACCCTTGATCATCAAGTAAAAGAGCTTCATCATACCCACAATCTATAGCTTCGTACTTTGCCATTTGAGAGTTAAGATAATTTGCAGTTGCTTTTGCTTTTCCCATATTTGAAGTATTTGCAGGTCGTGTCATTGAAACAATTTTGAGACGAATTCCTTTACGCATACCCTCTTCACCAAGGTAAGCACCCCACTCCCATGCAGCAACAGCAGTCTCAACTGGTGCTTCTTTATGATACAATCCCATAACACCATAACCTAAAAATGAGAAAGGACGGAGATATACATTGTCACCCGTAAACTCATTTTTACGTACCAACTCAATTTGAGCGAGGTTTAACTCTTCAACAGTGTAAGGAATATTTATAAGTGTCATTTTTGCTGATTCTTTGAGTCTTTTTGTATGGTCATTCAAACGAAATATTGCATACCCTCTCTCAGTTTTATAAGCTTTTGTTCCTTCAATTACACCATTTCCATAATGAATTGTGTGTGTAAGTACATGTACTTTAGCATCTTCCCATGCAACAAACTTTCCGTTCATCCAAATATATTTGGCTGCGTCCATTAAAATCTCCAAGTTATTATATAAGTGTTGTTATTTTATCTAAATTGGCATTTACATTGTATTAAGTATCTACTTGAGGTGGTTAGTAAAGGTTTTGTTTATGCACGTAAAGCCTTTAAAAGACTTTACATGTAAACAAAAGAGGGAGAAATGAAATTTGAAATTTGTGTTTTAGTTTAAAAATCTATCTGAGCTGTCAGCATATAAGATGTTCCGTTTGATGTAGAACTTCCTGTGGTAGTTCCATACTGATTGTTATCATTATTGTTTATAGTAGTATTAGCAACCCACTCAACATTTTTATTTTGTTTCCAAGCAACACCGAATATTTCTGTTTTTCTTGTGTATGTAGAATCTGTCCCAGCAGCATCTGGAGTCCAATTATCATATTTAGCAAATGCTTTATATTGATGCTCATCGCCTATACGGCCTTCCGCATTGAAAGAGTAACCTTTACCTGCACCTTGTGATACATAATTAACGGCAGAAGCAGTATTTGTTGAAGTTACATATTGAGCAGATATAAGAAATGCCGGCATATTAAACACGGTATGTAAACCATAAAATTTCAAGTCGTCATTTTCAGTTACTGAAGTGCCAGCTACATTTTTAGCAGTAGAAGCATAATGTTTTTGATTTAATTGGCCAAAGAAAGAAGCATCAAGATAAGTATTTTTTTCAGGATGTCCTGCAGTTCCAAGTAAATGACCTGTAAATCTCCACTCCAAACTCATACCATTTGAATTTTGTTTTCCATGATACCCTTCACCATTAAATATACCAATGTCAGAATCAAAGAATTTTGTTCTTGTTTTTGCCATAACACCATAATCAGCAGAAGAGCTTAAGTGTGCAGAGTTTTTATTTTCAATCAAAATTTCAGAAATACTTCTATATAACCAAGAGTTGTGCTCCTCATAATCATGCCAAGGTCTGTGAGCCAAACCAATTTCCAAACTTGTTGCCGGAAGCACTTCATTTAAGTTCAAGTATGCATATTTTGCTCTTACTGCTAAAGAGTTTGTATCAAAACTAGAGTCGTTTTTCAAGTCAAAAGTCACACGGTAGTAAGATTTAGGATCGTCTAAAAGGTATGCTTTTAATTGAAAATAACCACGACGGATTTGAAAAGATTGATCACTTTCCGGTGTTGTTCCTAAATAATCATCATAGTTAGTATATTTATACCCAATAAATGCTTGACCAGAAAATTTCAATTTATCAGCGTGAGAAAATACTGAAGTTGAAGTTTTGATTGCTGTACGACCTTCACCAGCCTGTGTAAATACCTGACCATTTGCATCCTGGTATAATTTAGTAGCACCTGCATTTGCAGCAACTGAGCCTAGAGTTAAAGCAGCTAAAGCTGATAAAACGATTTTTTTCATTTTTGAATTCCTTTTTTTGTTTGTTGAGCGAAGTATAGAACACCAAGGTTACATAAAGGTTACAAAGGAACACCCCTGTTTCAGAGCTTTTTTGGTACTTTTTAAGCCTATATATAATGTATGCAATAAAGCACAAATTATAAAAAAACCTTGCTGTAATCAATTTGTAACCAAACTGTTTTATACTTTCACAACTTAAATTTAAAAGGTGTAATAAATGACAAAAGTACTTAAGCTTGCTCTTGCAACTTCAGTTTTAGCTGGGGCTCTTTCAGCTAATGATGTAATCAAAGGAAGTGGTGCTTCTTTTCCATACTCTGTTTATCAACAATGGATTAAAGCATACAATAAAGATACTGGTATCAAAATTGACTACATTAGTGAAGGTTCTGGTGCTGGTATAAAGCACATCGAAGCAAGACAATCAAACTTCGGTGGAAGTGATAAACCTCTTACTCCAAGAACATTGAAAAAACATAAACTTTTCCAATTCCCAGCAGTTGTTGGTGCAATTACAATGGCATATAATGTTCCAAATCATAACGACATCAAATTAAGCCGTGCAGCAATCGCTGAAATCGCTTTAGGTCACATTAAATATTGGGATAATAAACTCATTACAATGAGCAACCCAGCTGCACACTTACCACACAAGAAATTAACATTTGTTCACCGTTCAGATGCAAGTGGAACTACATTTAACTTTACTTACTACCTAGCAAAAAGTAACCTTGAATGGAGAAAAGCATTTGGTGCGAAAAAATCTGTAACTTGGCCTGGTAATCACCATGTTGGTGGCAAAGGTAACCCTGGTGTCGGTGCACTCATCAAACAAACTCCATACTCTGTAGGTTACATGGATTATGCTGATGCAAAATCAAATGCTATTGACATGGCAACTGTAGAAAATAGAGAAGGCTATTACATTAAACCTAATCTCAAAGCATTTCAAGAGAGTGCTGCAAAAGCTAGTTTTGACCCAAGAAAAGATTTCTATGCTATTATTGCAGACCCTGCAGGTGCAAAATCTTATCCAATCGTAGCGGCAACTTTTATTCTTCTTCCAAAAGAGCATAAAGCTATAGATAAAAAAGTAACAGCATTCTATGACTGGTCATATAAAAATGGTGCAGACATTGCTTCTAGTCTTGGGTATGTTCCATTACCAAACTCTTTAACAAACAAAATCAGAAAATACTGGAAAGCAAACGGTATCGACTAATAAATTTCAAATTTCACTCTCCTTATTTCAACTCCTTTTATGGAGTTGAATTTCTCTCGTGTAATCTCTTTGTAATTAAATTTTTATATAATATCGTTATCAATTTTAATTAGGTTTATTTAATGGAAAAAATCTTTCAAAAGTTCGCCTTTTCTAGTGCTACTTTAGTGTTTATTATTCTGCTTGGAATTTTTATCACACTTTTTAATGCAGCTAGACCTGCTATTAATGAGTTTGGTCTGAACTTTATAGTTGATCCTGCATGGAATAAAGAAGTTCCTCTCTCAACACCTCAAACTACAACAGACAAAAGTGCTGCACAAAAGAGTGTTACAGATACAAATGATGAATCAGTCGATGTAAATGACTATGGTGACAGTTCTGATGATATGATAATGGAAGATGAAGATGACACACCTACAAAGACTATTTATGGTGGTTTAGTGCCACTTGTAGGAACTATTTTTTCAACGCTTATAGCACTTGCATTTGCTCTGCCAATTGCCATGGGTATCTCAATCTTTTTAGCTGAAATTGCTCCAAAAAAAATTGCAACCTTTGTCGGGGGTGCTATTGAACTGCTTGCTGCCATTCCAAGTATTATTTTTGGTATGTGGGGACTTTACTATTTTGCACCAATTGTAGCGGATTTGTTTGGAGGTTTTCAAGTATCATTACTTACGGCTGGTCTAGTTTTAGGTGTTATGATTCTTCCATTTATGGCAGCCATTACAAGAGACTCTATGAACACTACGCCAGATATTTTAAAAGAGTCAGCCTATGCACTTGGTGCTACAAAGTTTGAAGTAATTAAAGATGTTATATTTCCTTATTCAAAAGTCGGCATCATCGGTTCTATCATTCTCTCTTTAGGGCGTGCACTTGGTGAAACAATGGCAGTTGCATTCTTGATTGGTTCTATCTTTGAATTACCACATAAGATTACAGACCCAACGATTTCTATTCCAGTTGCACTGGCAAATAACTTTGGAGAAGCAAGTGGACTTGGTATGAGTTCTCTTTTTTATCTTGCACTTATTCTATTTGTAATGAGTTTTGCAATTATCTCTTTTGCTAAGTTCTATTTTTTAAGAAAGGCTAACTCATGAAAAGATTGCTTATAAATAAAATAATTTTAACGCTCTCTACAATCTCTGCCCTTATAGGGCTTGCGTTTTTAGCGTGGATTTTAGTAACACTCTTCATAAAAGGTTTAAGCTCTTTTCACTTTTCACTTTTTGTAAATGACCTTATAAACAACGGTCTTCGTAACCTCATCATAGGGCAGTTTATTTTAGCAGGTATGGCGAGTATTATTGGTATTCCTCTTGGAATGGTAGCAGGTATTTACATTCGAGAATATGGACAAGGACGCTATGCAAACCTTATTAGAAATCTGAGTGATATTATGATGAGTGCCCCTTCTATTGTTATTGGAGCATTTGTTTATGCTATTGTTGTCGTTCCCACAGGACACACAAGTGGTTTTGCAGGTTCTATTGCTCTTGCAATTATGATGATTCCCATTGTCATCAGCACAACGGATTCTATGCTTTCACTTGTTCCACAAGAGCTGCGTGAAGCTGGAATTGCACTTGGTGCTAGTAAATACAAAGTGATTTTTGATATTGTTATAAAATCTGCAAAAGTTGGAATTATGACAGGAATACTGCTTGCATTTGCAAGAATTGTCGGAGAGACTGCACCACTTCTTTTTACTTCACAAACAAGCAACTACTTTACGCTTGATTTAACGCATGCGTTTCCATCGCTTAGTGTAAGTATTTATGATTTAGCAAGTGATGTACAGACAAGTAGTAGAGATTTAGCTTGGGCAGCATCATTTATACTTACTGTTATGGTTTTAGTGATTAACCTTACCGGTAAATTTATTACAAGAAACAAAAAATAAGGAAACGACTATTATGCTAGCTATGAATATTGAAAAATTCTCTTTTACATATCCTGGAGTAGATGAGCCATCTCTAAAAAATATAACTTTACCTATTGAAAAAAACAACATTACTGCTCTTATAGGGCCAAGTGGTTGTGGTAAATCTACCTTGCTACGTTCAATGAATCGTATCCATGATTTATACCCTGGAAATAAATATGATGGAAAGATTGAACTGCTTGATGAAACAAACAAGAAATACAAAAATATTCTTAAAATAAAAAAAGAGAATGAGTTCATCAAACTTCGTCAACAAGTTGGTATGATTTTTCAAAAGCCAACACCTTTTCCAATGAGCATTTTTGACAATGTGGCATATGGACTCAAAATTGCAGGTATTAGAAATAAAAGCGAACTTTCAGACCGTGTAGAAGCGGCACTTAAAGGTTCAGCATTATGGAACGAGGTACATGACAGATTAAATAAATCTGCAATGGGACTCTCAGGAGGCCAGCAGCAGCGTCTGTGTATCGCCCGTGCGGTTGCCGTGAAGCCGGAAGTACTTTTATTTGATGAACCGACTTCAGCGCTTGACCCTATTTCAACAAGTGCTATTGAAGAGCTTATAGTGGAGCTAAAAAAAGATGTCAGCATTGCCATTGTTACACATAATATGCAACAAGCTTCTCGTATTAGTGATTATACTGCGTTTATGTACCTTGGGGATTTAATAGAGTATGATAAAACAGAAAATATCTTTTTAAATCCTAAAGAAAAACGAACAGAAGACTACATTACAGGTAGATTTGGATAAATCAAACAAAATAAAAATTAAGGAGTACAAAAAATGTTACCAACTTTTAAAACAAATTTAGATGATATACGAGGGAAAATAACGACAATCGGAAAGAGTCTCGTAGAGTCCAATGAACTTATACTTCAAGCACTGCAAACATGTGATGCCCAAAAATTTAATGATTCTAGAAATAAAATAAAGAATATTACCTCTAAAACTGATGAAATTGACAATAGTATTATTAAAGTCCTTGCACTCTTTACCCCTGAAGCAAGAGATTTGAGACAAGTCGTTGCCTATTTCAAAATCACTAATGAACTTGCCCGTGCCTGTTCAAACACAAGAAGTTTTATACGAGGGTTTACTGATGTATGCAAAGATCTTGATGTAAAAGAGATTAATGAATATGCAACACTTATGCAGACCTCAACGGTAAAAGCCATTGATACAACTGTGAAGATGATAAACATTGATGATACAGATGAACTTCAAGAGATGTATGAAGAGGTTCTTATAGAGGAAAATAAAGCTGATGATTTATATGAGATGATAGAGCGAAAACTTGTAGAACAGGCTGAAAATACGAATATGTTTGAAAAGTATCATAGAATGCTTCGAGCTTTAAGAAAAAGCGAAAAGATAGCAAGCCGTGCAATTAGTGTTGCGAATCTTTTAGTTTATATTAAAATGGGTGGAAACATCCATAACTAAATGAAGAAATTTCACCAGATAGTATTACAAAAGTTTTTACTTCTTTTTATAGCCCTTTTTCTTATTGTGGGGGCTATTGTTTACTACTGGATATATGAATTTTATCTCAACTCCTCAAAAGCAGCCCTGAAGCAAGACACAGAACTTGTCGCACTCCTTATAACTAAAAATACAAACCTTGATAAACTCGCCCAACAAATCAAAAATAAATTGCACCTGCGTCTTACTATCATTAATAATGACGGTACTGTTTTAGCTGAATCAGATAGAGATAAAAAAACAATGGAAAATCATAAATACAGAATCGAAATTATGCAGGCAAATAAAGAGACATACGGATATGCTCTGCGACATTCACACACCATCAATAAAGACTTGCAGTATGTGGCACGTAAATACACAAAAAATGGAGAATCTTTTTATATTCGCCTTGCTAGAGAGGCAAAAGGTATACGGGCTTCGATGCTTAACCTCGGACTCAAAATAGCTGCAGTGCTCATTCTCTTTTTTCTTGCTGTTTTTTCCATGACATATAAAATAAATACACAAATTCAATATGAAACAAACAAAATAGTCAACTTTTTAAAAGCTTTAACAAAAAAGAAAAAAAACACCTACATTAAATCTGATTATTCTCAGGAGTTTGCCCATATAACAAATCTACTCACCAAAGTGTCACAAATACTTGTTAAAAAAGAGAAACAAAAAACAAAATATACACAAAAACTGCAAAAATTGAATTCTCAAAAAGATGATATTATCTCCGCAATATCGCATGAATTTAAAAATCCGATTGCCGTAGTCAATGGCTACGCACAAACACTCCTTGATGATGACAATATAAACCCAAGTATACGTAAAAAGTTTCTGACAAAAATATACAATAATGGGACAAAACTCAGTGAACTTATAGATACCCTCAGGCTTTCAATGAAACTCGACGGTGGGCATCAAAACATCAATATGCAAGAAACAAACCTTTATGATTTAATTCTTGAATCTGCACAAAATCTACAACTGAATTATAAATATCGAAAAGTTGTCATTAAAGGAGATAAAACACTTAAAATTAATGTTGATGCAACACTCTTTAGTATTGTTATTACAAATTTAATTGAGAATGCTTTTAAATATTCAGAAGATGAAGTGATTGTAGATATACAAGAAAATTCTATACAAATCATTGATACAGGTATAGGAATCAGCCAAAAAGATTTAGAAAACATTACAAACAAGTTTTACAGAGTACAAAACAACAGATGGGACAATTCACTCGGTCTTGGACTCTTTCTTGTAAATAACATCATCAGTCTACATAATTTTAAACTCATTATCAAAAGTCAAATAAACAAAGGTTCTAGCTTTATTATAGAATTTTAAATCCTTTCATTAAAATCTATAACGAACTTCGCACCTTCTGCCTCACTGTTTACATGTAAATATCCACCCATATTTTTTTCAATAATCATTTTAGACATATACAAACCTAAACCAGTTCCCATGCCCTGTTCTTTTGTTGTAAAGTAAGGTTCAAAAATTCTATTTATAATCTCTTGCGGTATTCCCCCTGCATTATCACTAATCACTATTTTTTTATTTTCAAGCCTAATTTCTATTTTTCCATATTTGATATTATTCTCTGTTATCGCATCTTTAGCGTTAGATATAATGTTGAGTATAACTTGTTGAAATTCACTTTCAACACCAACAAGAGTAAAATCTTTGCCTTGCAATGTGGTTTGTATATTATGGCTCATAAGTTGTGCTTGTAGTAGGGAAAGCGTATTCTCAATACTCTTTTTCACAGAAAATTTATTTTTAATTTTATCAATTCTAAAAAAGTTTCTAAAATCATCAATAGTTTTGCTCATAAAATTGATTGTTTTTGTCTGTTTTGCAATAAATGCATCAATAAAATCTCTGTCTATTAAACCTTCTTCATAATCATCATCAAGGTTTTGAATATTAATACTGAGTGAATTAAGCGGCTGTCTCCACTGATGCGCTATTGCTCCTACCATTTCTCCCATAGCAGCAAGTTTAGCCTGTTCTTGTAGCATTTTATCTTTTTGTACTATTTCATTTGTACGCTTATCTATCTCTTTTTTCAAGTTTTCATTTAATGAATGCAGTTCAAGTTCTAACTCTTTTCTGACACTTACATCAAGTAAATAACCCAAAAAGTGTGTTACGTGTCCCTCTGCATCCCGAATGAAAAGGGTCGTCTGTTCTACCCACTTTTTTGTTTTGTCTTTTGTATTAATTTGATACACATTATGTTTCAGAATATCTACATTACTTTCAAACGCTTTTGTCAGCTCTTTTAATGCTCTTTGTAAATCATGTTTATAAATAATATTTGAATATGCTATATTTTCACTTAAAAACTCTTCTTTCGTATAGCCTGTGAGTTTTGAAACATTATTGGAAACATATTCAATACTCCAATTAATATCGTTTCTCCATCGAAATAGTGTAATATCGCCTTTATCAAAAAGCTCTAAAAGTTTTTGCTGTTCTTTTGTAGTTTTTTTCAATGCCTTTTTTCGAATAAACTGCAAATAAAACAGATACACCAATAACGCCAGTCCTATAAATAAAATAATGTTAATCAATTTATAATTATGTAAAATTGCTTTTATATCATGATTGTCCGTATAAGAAACAATATACGCCACTGTTTTTTTATATTTTACATCTTTAATAGGTAAAAATGAAACTACTTTTACACTTTGTCCGGTAGATTCATAAAATGAGAATGTCTTACATCTATTTATATTTGCATCAATAAATGTTCTATGTTTGTTTATAATATTTTTGCGTAAATACGCTACATAGTTTGGTCTAATACCTTTGGTGTACGCGAGCATATACTCAGGAGATTCTATACTTTGCTTGTATTTTAAATCGAAACTATTCTTATGGCTTAGTTGACTTGAAAAAACCTTTTTATTTATTAAAAAATGGATATAAAGTTTATTTACCTTGAGTAGTCTATTTTGAAAAGAATCTGATGAAAAAGAGATTTCATAGGCTCCTATATATTGAGAGGCTTTAAAAAGAGGAAAGACATGCCTAAATCCATGTATCATACGCCCCTGTTCAAATCCAAAAATAGGCTTATGCGTTTTTTGGGTATATGCAAATGTATAACGAACCTGCGTTAAATCATCTCCATATTTATCCGGTTTATGCATTCTCAAAAAAGATTTGTTATTTGCAAGTACAAATTGAAATTGTAGTATGCCATATTTTTTAATTGCATTATATTTTTTACTTAAATGCGTATATAACTCTTTTCTAAGCCTCTTTTTCACCGTCATATCTGCATTGTTTGCATCTACTAAAATATTTAAAATCTGTTTATCGTTTGATATAAATGTATTTAATGTTTCTGCATCAATTGTATCCGCTTCTTTTACAATTTCATAATTCGTTTTTAAATCATTTAAAACATAAGAAAGTTCTCTTGAAATCAACAAGTTTTTATTGTAATTATTGACACTAAAGGCTATAAAAAAAAGCACTAAAAAAAGAAAAAAGAATTTTATAATTTGGCTCATATTATACCAAGCACCTTATTTCTTCCACTTGTTTTTGCTTTATACAATGCTTTATCTGCTCGGTTAAGCATACTTTTGAGCGTATCTCCATCTTTATAAGAAGTTACGCCAAAACTTGCTGTTATTTTTCCGAAATTTTTGTATTGAAGTGATTCAATTGAGACCCTGCATTTTTGCAGTGATACTAAGGCATCTTCATAAGATGTTTTTGAAAAGAGCATTACAAATTCTTCTCCACCCCATCTTGCTACAATATCACTGTCTCGTGTACATCCACTGAGTGTTTTTGCTATAAGCTTTAAAACCTCGTCACCAACTAAATGCCCATACGTATCATTGAAATGTTTAAAATGATCAATATCTGCAATCGCCAATGAAAGTGAATAACCATAACGTTTCACTTGTCCTAATTCATAAGCAAAAGTTTCTTCAAATTTATTTCTATTATAAAGATTTGTAAGCAAGTCATGATTTGCTTTTTTTATTATCTCTTCTTTTTGTTTTTCTATCTTTGTTACATCTGTAAAATTCATCAAAAATTGTGTTGTATTTATCTTTGATATTGTGACTAAAAATGATTTTTCTTCCCCATTTTCACTCTGTATAAGGGCAATTCTTTGTGTCTCATCAAGTGAATTGATAAAATCATATAAAGTTTTATCGTCATTAAGGAATGTTTTTATACTTTGTGCATTAATACCATCACTACTCTGTGCAAATATATTAACTATAGAACTAAATTTTGCATTAAACTCTGCAACATCTTCAACAGCAAAAAACTTTAAAAATGATTTTGATGCAAAACTAATATTTTTTATATCGGTAATAACTGAGAGACTATTTTCAGAATCTATAATATACTGCAAGATTTCTCTCTGCTCTTCATATTCTCTTGCAATAATAATATTTTTTGCAAGTTTTTCTACCAAAGTAGTCAATGATTTTTTCTGCACTGGTTTTAATAAATAGCCATCTACCTGCAGTTCTATTGCCTCAAGAAGATAGGCACTTTCACTATGTGCCGTTGTAAATACGACCTTCACATCAGGAGTAATCGTTTTAATGGTTTTTATCATATCAAGACCATTCATTATGGGCATTTTAATATCACTGACTATAATATCTGGTTGATATTTTTGAAACATTTCCAAGCCATTTTCTCCATTATGTGCAGTATATAACTTTGAACAGATTCTTGTAAGTGTACGGGAATAGCCTTCACGAACATCATCTTCATCTTCTACATAAAGAATTGTTATTTTTTTTGCATATTCATGCATACATGTCCCTTGAGGTTTTTTCTTATGCAAGTATACAAAAATATACCAAATTTAAGTTTGAAAGAGAACTAAAGCCAAATGGCTTTAGTTTATAAAAAGAGGGAAATCTATTTCTTTTTTGCAGATTTTTTAACAGCAACAGGTTTTGCAATTTTTTTAACTACTTTTTTTGCAACTTTTTTTACCTCTTTTTTTTCAGTAGGTTTACTTTTTGTAGCAACTTTAACTACTTTTTTTGTTACTTTCTTTGCAGATTTTTCAGGAACTGTTTTTTTTGCTACAGCTTTTTTAACTGCTTTTTTAGCAACTGATTTTACAACTTTTTTCTTTAATACTTTTGCCATTTGAGGCTCCTTAAGTTTTAATTTCATTACTATTAGTAATAAATTATGACTATTATATATATTTTATTTAAATATGTCAACAAAATCTCTATAAAATATAGAGTTAAGATATAAACAACTATAATATGTTTCGTTTTAGGAGTAAACAGATGACATTTATAGAATTTAAAAAATTACTTTTAGATGCAGAAATCAGTCTGCCAAAATTCAGCAAACTCATAAAAGTAAGTGAAAAAAACATTCAATCCTACAAAAAAAAAGGTGAAGTACCAAATACAATTGCCGTTATAGCCAAATGTTTTGCTGTAATGCACAATAAAAATATTGATTATAAACAAAAAGTTGAGAGTTTAGAGCTGCAGGCAAAAACAAAAAAAGGCGCAGGTTTTGCGAAAGCAAAAAAAGAGGCACAAGGCAAAGAAACAAATGTAACCTCATCGTAATCTGACTTTACTATAATTTTTCAACGCAATACAAAAAGAGCATATATGATTGATGTTGAAAAAATGATTATAAAAAATTACCCCAAACTGCAAAACAATAAAATTATCAAAGGTGCAATTTCCAAATTTGCTGATTCTATCATCCATCAAAACGAAATTAATAAATTTTTAAAAAAGAATAGTCATCTTACTCCTTTGGAGTTTGTAGAACATGTACTTGATGAAATACAATTTAACTATTTTGTCTCAGACAAGTATCTTGAAAATATTCCTTCAGAAGGTCGTGTAGTTGTCATTGCAAACCATCCATTGGGTGCACTTGACGCACTTGCTCTTATTAAACTCATCAGTTCTGTGCGTAAAGATGTTAAAATAATCGCAAACGATTTTCTCAATACCCTTACCCCTCTCAAACCTATACTTCTTGATATTAACAACTTCAAAACAAAACAATCAAAAAGGGCTATTTCTAAGATTTATGAGGCTTTAAACTCTGAAGAGGCAGTTATTATATTTCCTTCAGGAGAGGTCAGTCGCGCAACACCAACAGGCATTAAAGACAAAAAATGGCACAAAGGATTCTTAAAGTTTGCAAAACGCTCTAATAGCCCCATTTTACCTGTTTTCATTGGCGGAAAAAACTCTAAAACATTTTACTCTGTCTCTGCACTCAACAAAAAACTCTCTATGCTCCTGCTATCTCATGAAATGTTTAAACAGAAAAACAAATCAATTGAAATAATCATAGGGGAACTTATACCTTATGAAAATGTCGTACCAAAGGGAATAGAACAAGAGCAACTCATACGCCTTTACAAAAAACATCTCTACAATCTAAAAAAAGAAATTCCTCTTTTTAGTACACAAAAAGCCATCGCACTTCCTGAGGATAGAAGAGATATAAAAGAAGAGTTGAAAAATTCTACTCTTCTTGGTGCAACAAAGGACAATAAAAAAATATATTTATATACCTATTCTATCAAAAATAGTGCTGTTTTAAATGAACTTGGTCGTCTACGTGAAATATCTTTTCGCAAAGTAGGTGAAGGTGTAAATAAAAAACGTGACATCGATAAATATGACAGATACTATAAACATATTATACTCTGGGATGATGAAGCACTTGAAATTGTGGGTGCTTATCGCATTGGACACACAGAAGATATACGCACAAAACTCGGTGATGCTGCACTCTACACAAATACACTCTTTGAGTACAATAAAAAACTCAACGATTACCTCGATAATTCTATAGAACTCGGTCGCAGTTTTGTGCAGCCTAAATACTGGGGCTCACGTGCACTTGATTACCTTTGGCAGGGCATTGGCGCCTATATGAAAAACAATCCACACATAAAGTATATGTATGGACCAGTCAGCATTTCTAAAAATTATTCAAAAGTCGCCAAAGATATGCTCCTCTATTTTTATGATTACTATTTTGGAGATACAGAACATTTAGTCAATGCAAGACTTCCCTATAAAATGAATCTTGATGATGAATATATGCAACAGTTTATCCATGAACTTGATGGTAATAATTATAATAAAGATTTTAAACTCCTTAAAAAAGCACTCGGATTTTTAGAGTTAAGCATACCTACCCTCTATAAACAGTATGCGGAGTTGTGTGAAAAAGGAGGAATTCGTTTTTGTGCATACAACGTAGACAAAGATTTTTCCGACTGTGTGGACAGTTTTATTCTTGTCTCAGTTGATAAGATTAAAGAAAAACAAAGAAAAAGATATTTTGGAGAGGATTATTAATGGAAAAATTATCACAAATATGGCAAGAACGTTTAGATGTTTTAGATATAGCTTTTCAACCTATTTTAAATATAAATACAGGAGAAATCTATGCGGTTGAAGCACTATTGAGAAACCATCTTGATGCTGGATTTAAATCTATTTTTGATGTTTTTGACACTACTTACAAAGAGCATATTCTTTACTCTTTTGATTTGGCACTGCGTGAAAAAACTTTTAAAAAATTCACACAAATTAGTAGCTATGACACAATGAAACTTTTTTATAACCTAGATAACAGACTTTTTGAAATGCCGGATTTTTCTTCAGGCAACACAAACACTCTTTTAAAAGAATGTAACATACGCAAAGAAAATATATGCTTTGAAATTTCTGAGCGACATGAAATAGCCAATAAAACTTCAATGGAAGAGATACTGCGACATTATAAAAATGAAGCATTTTACATAGCCATTGATGATTTTGGTGTTGGATATTCAGGCTACAAACTGCTATTTGATTCAACTCCAGACATTATCAAGATAGATAGATATTTTCTACAAGACATCAATAAAGACATCAAAAGAAAACTGATGGTCAAAAGTATCACACATTTAGCAACCCAGCTAGGCATAAATGTTTTAGCAGAAGGGGTTGAAACACAAGAAGAATATCTTACATGTAAAGAGATAGGATGTACACTCGTTCAAGGGTATTTTATCCAACATCCAACAAAAAATACATCAGAGATAGCAACAAATTACGAACATATTTCTCAACTTTTAAAAAACTCAAAAAGACAAGAAAATAACTCCAACATCAAAAAACATATTCAAAAAATAACGCCTATACAAAAATCTTCAACAATGCATGAAGTAGTAGATTATTTCAAAAAAAATACTAATGTTCCTTATGTTCCCATCATTAATAAAGATGCTAAACCCATCGGTATTCTCGCAGAAACACAAATAAAAGAGTATCTATACTCCCCTTATGGCATTGCCCTATTGCTTAACAATGAAAAAGAAAAATCCAAATTGAAACATCTCATAACATATTGTCCATCAATAGATATAAACAGCAATATTTCTATGATCATCGAATTTTTTTCAAATAACAGCGATACACATGGAATACTAATTACGCAAAATAGTCAATATTACGGTTTTTTATCTTCCAAAGATATTATTCAACTGATAAATGAAGAAAATCTCATTATTGCAAGAGATCAAAATCCTCTCACGAAAATGCCTGGAAACAGACTTGTAGAATCTTACATTACTCAAAATTTGCAAAGCAATAAACCAATAGTACTATGCTATTATGATTTAGATAATTTTAAAGCTTTTAATGATGTTTATGGATTTAGAAATGGTGACAGAATCATCCAACTCTTTGCAGATATACTTTCAAAAAAACTTCCAAGTTCTTTTTTTAAAGGTCATATTGGAGGCGATGACTTCTTTGTTGCAAGCGGTATTGAAGAGTCTCAAGAAAAGTATTTAAAGCAATTAACAAATGTTATTACAGTATTTGAGGACAATGCACGAGAATTTTATTCACAAGAAGATAAGAAAAATGGCCATATCATTGCAAAAGATAGAGAAGGTAATCGAAAAAAATTCCCTTTTTTAACCGTAAGTGCATCTGTGCTTTTTTTACATGTAAAAAAGCAATCACTCTATACAAATAGTGTCAACAATATTTTATCATTACAGAAAAAAACAGCAAAATTAGAACAAAACCATCTTTGTGTTAGCTCTTTATTGTAGTTATTTGAAACATTATAGCTTTATGCATATTTTTTAATCACTATTACATGAAAGATTACATATTATTGGGATATACTATATATTAATAAAATTCAGGAGAAAATTAATGGGAAAATTCGTTAATAATATAGAAGAGTTCTTTACATTTTGTAATGAAAATGATGTTCAATTTGTAGATTTAAGATTTACTGATATTAAAGGTGCATGGCATCACCTTTCTTACCGTTACAGTGCGGTAAATGTTGAAAACTTAGAAAATGGTTTCCCATTTGACGGTTCTTCAATTGAAAATTGGCAACCAATCAATGAATCAGATATGCTTTTAAAAGCAGATGCGACAACAGCATTTTTAGACCCATTTACTGCTGATCCGACTGTAATTGTTTTTTGTGATGTGTATGATATTTATAAAGATGAGCTTTATGAAAGGTGTCCTCGTTCAATGGCTAAAAAAGCACTTCAATATGCTACGGATCACGGTATTGCTGATGCTGCATATTTTGGACCTGAAAATGAGTTCTTTATTTTTGATAATATTCAATTTGTTGATAACATCAATGAAATTGGGTTTAAAGTAGATACTGAAGAGGGTGAATGGAATTCAAACACTTCTTATAATGATATGTACAATACAGGTCATAGACCAGGAACAAAAGGTGGTTACTTCCCAGTTGCACCAACAGACTCTATGGTAGATATGCGAGCTGAAATGATGCAAGTATTAGAGCAAGTTGGTCTTGAAGTTATTTTAGGTCACCACGAAGTTGCACAAGGTCAAGGTGAAATCGGTATTGTTTTTGGTGATATCATTGAAGCTGGTGATAATGTTCAAAAGTACAAATATGTTGTAAAAATGATAGCACACCTAAATGGAAAAACTGCTACATTTATGCCTAAACCACTTTATGGCGACAATGGTAATGGTATGCATGTTCACCAATCACTTTGGAAAGAGGGTAAGAACCTTTTCTACAAAGAAGGAAACTATGGTAACCTTTCAGAATTAGCTGTAAACTATGCTGCGGGTATTTTTAAACACTCTGCTGCAGTTGCTTCTTTTACAAACCCAACAACTAACTCATACAAAAGACTTTTACCAGGTTTTGAAGCACCAAGTATCTTAACTTACTCTGCTAAAAACCGTTCAGCTGCTTGTCGTGTTCCTTATGGTGCCGGTGAAAAAGCAACTCGTATTGAAATGCGTTTCCCAGATTCAACTTCTTGTCCTTACCTTGCATTTGCTGCAATGATGATGGCTGGACTTGATGGTATTTCAAACAAAGATGTTCCTGTTGGTCCACTTGATGAAGATTTATTTGAACTTTCTCAAGCTGAGATTGCTGAACGTGGAATTCCTCAAATGCCTCACACACTTCGTGAAGCACTAGAAGGTCTTGCAGGTGATTATGATTTCTTAAAACCAGTATTTACAGAAGAATTTATCAAAGCATATTTAGACTATAGATTTGATCGTGACGTTATTCCTGATGAAGGTCGTCCAACAGCGTACGAGTTTAAAACTACGTACCAGTGCTAAACTTTTTAGCCTGATATTTTTCCCACTTTTTTGTGGGAATATTCTACATGTAAACTTAAATACCCTTCTCTTGTCACAACACAAATAAACATATAATCAAAAATTCGATATAATTGCAAACTTAATAGTCCTGTATAAGAGTGCAGCTATTAAATAATTCAAGAAAAGGATTCTTTATGAAGAATATTCCACAAGGAAAATATAAACCGTATCCAAAAATAGACTTAGCCCAGAGACAGTGGCCTGATAATACTATTACAAAAGCTCCTATATGGTGTAGTGTAGATTTACGTGATGGAAATCAAGCACTTATCAACCCAATGGATATGAACAAAAAACTTGAATTATTTGCACTCTTACTGAAACTCGGATTTAAAGAAATTGAAGTGGGCTTTCCTTCTGCTTCAAAAATAGAATTTGATTTTTTACGTCGCCTTGTAAATGATAATTTAATTCCTGATGATGTAACTATTCAGGTTTTGGTTCAAGCAAGAGAACATTTGATAGCAAGAACTTTTGAAGCCCTTCAAGGGGTCAAAAAAGCAACTGTGCATCTTTATAATTCAACTTCTATTGCACAAAGAAAAATTGTTTTTTCAAAATCTCAGGATGAAATTGTAACCCTTGCATTAGAAGGCGTAGATTTAGTAAAAAAATATGAAGCAAATCATAATGGAGAAATATTTTTAGAGTACTCCCCTGAAAGCTTTACTGGAACTGAGCTTGATTTTGCAGCACGAATTTCTAATGCTGTAACAGCTCGTTGGGGTATAAGTGAGACAAGAAAAGTTATTATTAACTTACCTGCAACAGTGGAAATGGCAACGCCAAATATTTATGCAGACCAAATAGAATGGATGGGTGAACATTTAGATAATCGTGAAAATGTCATTATTTCTACTCATACACATAACGACAGAGGAACATCTATAGCTGCGACAGAATTAGCACTTTTAGCAGGGGCTGACAGGGTTGAGGGAACACTCCTTAGTAATGGTGAACGAACAGGAAATGTCGACATCATCACACTTGCTTTAAATATGACTTCTCAAGGAATAGATACGGGACTTGATTTTTCAAATGTGAATGAAGTTGTTGCTATTATAGAAAAAGTAACGGAACTTCCGACACATCCAAGACATCCGTATGTTGGAGAACTTGTTTATACCGCTTTTTCAGGCTCTCATCAAGATGCCATAAATAAAGGGCTTGCATATCAACAAGCAAAAGAAGACCCTTTTTGGGAAGTACCGTATTTGCCGATAGACCCGGCTGATGTTGGACGTACTTATGAGAGTATTATCCGCATTAACTCTCAATCAGGAAAAGGTGGTGTAGCATATCTACTTGAACACAATTATGGCTACCATCTACCAAAAGCAATGCATCCCGAAATTGGACGCATCATACAGACCTTAAGTGATGAAAAAGGACGAGAACTCGAAGCTGATGAGATATTAGAAGCGTTTAAAGAGACTTATTTTACTATTGATGAACATATCTCTTTTATAGATTTTACGCTTTCATCAGATAACGGAACATCTACATGTAGCTTAACGTACAAGAATAATGATAGCGTTATTATATCGCAAGGTGAAGGCAATGGTCCTATAGATGCATGTAAAAATGCACTTATGCAGGAATACAAAAATGAATTTAGCATTAAATCATATTCAGAACACTCATGTGGTGATAAAAGCACGGCAAAAGCTGTAGCTTACATAGAAATCCAAAGCAAAGAGACACTTTCTTGTTTTGGTGTAGGTGCAGATAATGACATTACAATAGCCTCCATAAAAGCTATGTTTTGTGCCTTAAACAGAAGCTTCTACGAATAAAAAACTTTTAAAATAGAAGTTCGGCCTCAGGGTCGGTTCTGTCTTCGCTTCTTGGTGGTTTTGAAATATCACTAAAATACTCTTTTCCACTCTTTAATTTTACTTCTATAATACCTTTTGGTATATCAAATTTTCTTTTTATTTGTGGGTACAGTTTTAGTACATGTCTAAAATAATAAGCAAAAGCAGGACCTGAAACCCGTCCTCCTGTCTCTTTATGATACATTGGCGTATTGTCATCATTTCCAAACCACACAACGGTCTCTATAGTAGGAGAATATCCGGCGAACCATGCATCCATATTATTATTGGTTGTTCCTGTTTTTCCGGCAAGTTCTATCCCTCTCACCCCAGCTCTTCTTCCTGTCCCTTTTTTGACAACATCACGTAAAATAGAAGTCATAATAAAAGACTGTGTAGGTGATGTAATATAATGCGAGATTTCCTGTTTTTCATATATTGTACTGCCACCTTGTTCTATACTTGCAATAAGATGTGGTTGTACCTGAATTCCATAATTGGAAAATGAAGTATAATATTTTGCAAGTGTAAGAGGTGAGACAGACATTGTTCCAAGTGAGATAGATAAATCATTGGGCAAATTTTTGATATTGAATTTTTTCAATTCATGAAGCAGTTGACTTAAGCCTATATCGTTAACAAGATTAATCGTTGCAAGGTTTCTTGAATGAATAAGAGCTTTTCGTAAAGTAATCAAGCCTTCATAATTTTTCTCATAATTTTTAGGCTGCCATTTCATCTCTTGCCCATTTTTTTTATACTCATATGTTTGTGCAATATCTACAATTTTTGTAGCACCGGAGTAGCCCAAATCAATTGCCACCTGATAAATAAAGGGTTTAAAAGCAGAACCGGGCTGGCGTTTTCCCTGTGTTGCACGATTATATGAACTCTTTTTATAATCAACACTTCCAACAAGAGCCAAAATATCACCACTCTTTGAATCAAGCGAAACTAGGGCTCCATTTAATTGCGATACATTCACATCTTGTGCTTCTTTTAAATCTTTTATATCTTTTTGTTTATATTTTTCAATTCTTTTGAGTGCTAAATTATAAGCATATTTAAGGGATTTTTTTGCGACATTTTGTAATTTTAAATCAACAGTAGTATAAATTTTATATCCACCTGTTTTTACATCAGTTATACCCATTTTTTTCAGTCTTCGAACAACTTCATCAACAATAAATGGTGCTTTATTTTGCGTGAGCGTATCATCATACACTACAGGGTTTTCGGCCAAAGCTTTTTCAAATGTTGCATCATCTATCCAGCCAAGCGTATGCATTCTAGTAATTACACGATTTGCCCTGCCCATGGAAATATCATAATTTCTTGTAGGTGCGTACGTACTCGGTGCTTTTGGCAGACCTACAAGTATAGCCATCTCTTTAAGAGTTAAATCAGATAATTTTTTATGAAAATACCCATCAGCTGCAGTTTTTACACCATAATACCCATGCCCAAAATAAATCTCATTGAGATAACGCTCTAAAATTTGCTCTTTTGTAAGGGCATGTTCCACTTTAAATGAATAAATCAGCTCTTTTATCTTTCGAGAAAGTTTTTTCTCTCTTGTGAGCAGTTTATTTTTCACTAACTGCTGGGTGATAGTACTCGCACCTTCAACCATTTTTCCAGCTTTCACATCTTTTATCATAGCTCGAAAGATTGCATCAAAGTTTACTCCGGAGTGTTCAAAAAATGTTGTATCTTCTATGGCAACAAGAGCTTCAATAATTCTCGGTGGAATTTCATCAAAAGAGGCATAATAACGATGCTGTTTATCAAAAATATTTGCTATTTTTTCTCCATTTTTATCATAAATTCTAGTTGTTTGCGCTGGTTTATAATTTACTAAAGATGAAATATCATAATCATAAGCCGTCAAATAATAGCCAAGTATGATAAAAGGAGAAAGCAGTCCTAAAATAAATAAACTAATAAATGTTTTTTTCATATTCTAAATTTCCTATTGGCAAAATTTGCCTCTATCAATATTTTTGTGTACTCATTTTTTGGATTTTGTATCACTTCGTTCATATTTCCACGCTCTACAATTTCCCCATTTTTAATAATAGCCACATCTTCACATAACTCTTTTGCCGAAGATATATCATGCGTAACAAAAAGCATTTTAAACCCCTCTTTTTTTTGTAAATTTTTCAATAGTTGCAAAATAAGTTCTTTTGTCTGCGGGTCAAGAGCTGTCGTCGGCTCATCAAGTAACAATAATTTTGGTTTTGATTCTAACGCAATTGCAATGACAACACGCTGAAGCTGACCACCGGAGAGTTCAGGGGAGAAGCGTTCAAGCAAATCATAATCTAGCCCCACTTCATCAAAAAGAGCATGCACTCTTTTTGTATCACTAAAAAACTGTTTTTTTATTTTTGTTAGTGGAGAGAGTGCTGTAAAAGGATTTTGCGGGACAAAAGAGACTGTTTTGCCTCCAATTAGTTCAAATCCGAAAGCATCTTCTAATTCAAGTTTCATTTTCTTTGGAAGCATTCCAAGGAGTGCTTTAAGCGTCAAACTTTTCCCACTGCCACTTTGTCCGATAAGTGCTAAAGAAGAGGAAATATGCAAGGCAATATCAACCATTGTTTGTTGCTCATATACAATTTTCAGTTTTGAAATATTCATTTTTTATATTGTGCCAATTTTTTACATACAAAGCGTAAAGAGTCGCTGCTCTCACCAAGTCTGGCTATTAAACGAATAATCGCCGAAGAAACAGTAGGCTGCCTTATGGCACCGACGCTATAGTTATCATCGAGTAAACTATTTTTTATTTCTATAACTTTTTTATTATCTCCTATAAGAATAGGAACAATTAAACCATCTACATGTAAACCCAATTCTTCGTAAATAATCTTTTTACGAAGTGCTATCTCTTTTTTTAACATGCTTGTATTTGCCAAAATATATTTCAGGGCATTATGTGCCAAAAGCGTGTCATACAAAGAGAGTGAAGTAGCGTAGATGACGGGCTTTGCACGATTGAGTAAATACTCGATTATATGGTTTGAAGCAAGTATAAATGCCCCAAAACTTCCGTATGCCTTACCAAGTGTACCCATTTTTATATGGTTCTCTTTTACTGCAATATTATAATAATCAAACACACCCATTAACTTATCGCCAATAACACCACTGCTATGTGCTTCATCTACTATAAGAAGTGCTTCTGCTTCATCACATATACTAAAAACTTCTTTGTCGCATAAATCACCATCCATAGAATAAATACCTTCTACAGCCACTATTTTACGTTTTGCATCTGATTTTTTAAGCAGTGTTCGCAATTCGTTCATATCATTATGTTTAAAAAAAACTACATGTAGATTATTAAGCCCTGCTGCCAAAACGCCTGAAGCATGATACAGTTCATCTATAAAAAGAGTGTCACCACGTCGCACAAGTGCTTCAATCAAAGCGATATTTGCATTAAAACCACTGCCTAGAACAATGCCCGCTTCAAAATCATTAGCCGCACAAAGAGCATCTTCAAAATCTTTATGTATTTGATGATACCCATTTACCAGCATAGAAGCTTTAGAATTGTTCATAGGGTAACGCTCCAACTCTTTACATGTAGATATATGCAAAGCCTTATTGTGTGAAAGTCCAAGGTAATCATTTGAAGCAAAATCATATAAAGAGGTATTGAGCACTTCACGTGTTCTATATCGTCCTGATTTTTTCAGTGCCCTCAACTCTTTATCGTACAAATTCATCCAAGGACGACCTTATTTCTCCCTGTCTCTTTTGCTTTATAGAGTGCTAAATCCACTCTTTTATAAAGGGAAGTATCATCATCGCCCTTTTCATACCCTGCCACACCAAAACTCATGGTAATTGGTAAGACATTTTCATACTCTTCTACGTTCTGTCTCAATTTTTGTGCAAGAATATAAGCTTTGTCTTGGGAAGTATGTGGGAGAATTACAATAAATTCTTCTCCACCAATGCGACAAAAAACGTCACCTTTTCTGAGCATAGAAGATATAAGACTTGTATAGGTTATTAAAACTTTATCACCCATATCATGTCCATGATTATCATTTACCTTTTTGAAAAAATCTATATCACAGATGATTAAAGAAAAAGGATGATTATATCTTTGTGCTAAAACAAGCTGTTCATCAAGTTTCTTATGAAAAAATCTTCGATTTCCTATATTTGTCAATGTATCATTTACAGCTAATGATTCCAGCTCTTTTTTATATGTTTCTTGCTCTGTAATATCTGACAATATAACACCATACAAACTTTTTTTATCATTAAGTATTGAAGCAGAAATAGCAAAATAATATTCTTGATTATATATTTTCATTTTTACTTTATGATATCTATCGGTATACTTTATCAAATAATCAATCCAGCTCAGACCATCATTAATATTTGCCAAATATTCTTCTTCTTCCTCAAAAAAATCACAAATACAATTGTATTTTTTTGAAAAATCTTTGATACTTTTATAGCCTTTAAAATATTTAAAAAAAGTTTTGTTCGCAGATACAATGTTATTAGTATCACTTACCATTACAATATTTGTCGAGTTGTCTATAATATTTTTATAATAATGTTTTTGCTTATCATATTTATCAAAAAGCATAGCACTCACCATAAATAAAATAGTAATAACTGCAATACTCCATAACATACTCAACTTAAGTGTTACCAGTATTATTACTATATAGGCGATTAGGATATTAATAAAAAAACTGTACTTTTTGTATATCTTCATAAAGATTTCTCCATAAATGTTTGTAACACTTCGATATTCAACCCCATAGCAGTACTTTCGTAGCCTTTAACCTCTTTGATATAAGATTTACAAAACCCTTCCACCATGCAGGCACCTGCTTTACCACGCCACTCGCCACTGTTTAAATAGACTTCAAGGTCGTCATAGTTAAAATCATCAAACAAATAATCAGTTTGAGAAATATCTATAATTTTTTTCTTTTTTGAATGGTATATCAGACAGGTAATAATACTCGTAATATTTCCACTTTGTGTCATTAAAATATTACGAGCATCATCTTTGCATCGTGCTTTTCTTAAAATATGCCCTTGACTTGTTACGACGGTATCAGCGACCAGAAGTGGGTACTCTTCATAGCCAAAAGCTTTAACATTTACTTCATATTTTCCCATAGTAGCTTGATAAACAAAGTTTTTCGGACAACTTGTAGCAATACTCTCTTCATCAAAATCAACACTCTCTTGAATAAAATCAATACCTGCTTGTTCTAAAAGCATTGCGCGTGTCTGGGATGATGAGCAGAGTCTAATAGGCATTTCTTAAAGTAACTCCCAAATAAATTGCAATAATTCCTAATATAATATTTACAGGAACCATATATTTTCCAATAAGTTCAAGAGCTTTTTTAGCACCTGCCGTATCCCCTTTTTCCAAAAGTTTTTGTGCTTTATTTCGCCTTAATATCATCACACCCAGATTTGCCGCCATTACCATCCAAATTGTCTCTTTCGCATGTACTATATTATAAATATGCATAGCATAGCTATCTATAACATTTCCATTAGCATCTACCGCAGCTGCACGAAAACCAAGTCCTACTCCCATTATAACAGCGGTAATAATTAAAATAATAACAAAAGGAGAAACTATAATAAACAATCTTTTCAGTGCCTGTGAAATTCTCTCTAATCTGTGTAGAGGAGATTCTATTTGCATAAATGAAGCATGTGCCGCAAATTTCATAGCAATCATTCCTCCAACCCAAACAACAGCAGAAACTACATGTAAAAATACTATCGGTGTTCTATAATCTGCAAAAAGTTCAATCAAAAATTCTTTCATTATTGAAGAACCTCTTTTATAAATAGCAATGCTTCTTCTTTTGCTTCAGGCAATTTTGAAGCATCTTTTCCACCTGCTTGTGCAAAATCAGGACGGCCACCTCCGCCTCCACCGAGTATTGGTGCTATTTTTTTAATCCAATCCCCCGCTTTTGCCCCACAACCTTTAACACCCGCAGCAATAAGCACTTTTTCGCCTTTTATTTGAAACAACATGGCACAAAGTTTTTCATTTTGATTTTTTAACTCATCTATTTTTTCTTTAATGTCGCCGTTTGGTAATTCATCGATTACCACGGCAACACCATTGATATCATCTGCTTTTATTTCAACTTTTGCACTTTCTTGTGACTCTTTAAGTTCAGATTTAAGCTCTGTGATATTTGCTTTGAGTCTATGCACTCCGGCAAGTAGATCAAGATTTTTCACTTCCACTTGTGCTTCTTTTAGAAGTTCTCTTTGTTTACAAAAATAGCTGTACGCTGCATTACCGCACACTGCCTCAATTCTTCTGACACCTGCACTTACGCCGCTCTCTTTTGTAATGATAAATGAGCCGATGTTTGCCGTATTTTCTACATGTACGCCACCGCAAAACTCTACAGATGTATCCCCAAATTTTACAACACGTACCTCATCTCCATATTTTTCACCGAATTGACTTTTCGCACCAGATTTTTTGGCTTCTTCTATTGGCAAAACATCTGTCTTTGCAGGAATTGCACGCATTATTTCTACATTAACACGTTTTTCTATCTCAGTAATTTCTTCTTCACTTAAAGCTTTTGGATGAGAAAAATCAAAACGTAAACGGTTTGCTTCTACAAGCGAACCAGCTTGGGCAATATGCTCTCCAAGTTCATCAAACAATACTGCATGAAGCAAGTGCGTAGCAGAGTGGTGTTTTACAATTTCATTGCGAGAAATATCCACAACAGCATCTACATTTATGCCTACTTTAATACTTGAAGTCACTTCAATTTTTGAAAGATTTATGTCAAAGAATTTTTTAGTGTCAAGTACTTTTGCACGGCACTGCAGTTCTCCAATATCGCCACACTGTCCACCACTTTGTGCATAAAAAGGTGTTTTATCGAGCATTACCCAACCGTTTTGAGATATGTCAAGTACCTCTACTCTTTTAAAGTTTTCATCTAAAAGTGCCAATACTTTTGATGCATGATATGTTGTTTCATAACCTACAAATTCATTTGTACCAAATACTTCAAGCAACTCTTTAAAGTCACCCTGCACGCTATCATCACCACTGCCTTTCCAAGCAGCTTTTGCACGTGTTTTTTGCTCATGCATTAATGTTTCAAATTTTGCAGCATCAAGTTCAAGCCCTTTTTCACGCAACATATCTTCAGTTAAATCAAGGGGGAAACCATAAGTATCATAAAGTTTAAATGCCACTTCTCCGGAAAAAACTTTTTTAGTCTTTTGAAGTTCCATGCTAAAGAGTGCTATTCCAGATTCAATTGTTTTAAAAAATCTTGCTTCTTCTAATTCTATCTGCTCTTTTACAACAGCTGATTTTTTTTCTAAATAATCATATTCTTTACCCATAATACTAACCACAGTATCTACCAGTTTATACATAAAAGGAGCACGCAAACCTAAAAGATACCCATGTCTTACAGCACGACGTAAAATACGGCGAAGAACATAACCGCGTCCTTCATTGGAAAAGTTTGTCCCCTGAGAAAGCAAAAATACTGCCGTTCTGATGTGGTCAGCTATAACACGATACGAAGCACCTGTCGCGTAAACATATTCTTTCTCAATTAAATCTTCCACTTTACGAATAAGCGGCATAAACAAAGAAGACCCATAATTACTTAAAGCACCTTCTTTAATGGCAACAACGCGTTCAAGTCCCATACCCGTGTCAATAGAAGGCTTAGGTAAAGCAGACATAGTGCCGTCAGTTGCTCTTTCATACTGCATAAATACAAGATTCCAAATTTCTAAAAATCTGTCACCTTCTCCACCAAGGTAATCTTCTTCACCGCTAAAGTGTTCCGCACCCTGATCATAAAAAATTTCAGAACATGGCCCGCATGGTCCTGTATCACCCATTTGCCAAAAATTATCTGCATCACCAAGGCGAAGAATTCTCTCTTTGGCTATATGCTTTTGCCAAAGTTTTTCTGCCTCATCATCACTGTCATGAATAGTTACCCAAAGCTTCTTTTTGTCAAGTTTTATAACTTCTGTTATAAATTCCCAAGCATATGCAATTGCATCTTCTTTGAAATAATCTCCAAAACTAAAATTACCAAGCATTTCAAAAAAAGTATGATGACGTGCCGTATGGCCTACATTTTCAAGGTCATTATGTTTTCCGCCTGCACGAATACAAGTTTGACAAGATGTCGCACGAGGATTTTTGGGAGCCGGAACTTCACCTGTAAAAATCGACTTAAAAGGGACCATGCCCGCATTGTTAAAAAGAAGAGTTGCATCATCAGGCACTAAAGGTGCTGATGGAACTCTTGTATGTTGTTTTGATTCAAAGTATTTTAAATACGCTTCTCTGATGTCCATATATATTTCTCTTTTATAAAATTACGCGATTATAACTAAAATATGCCTTATTTTTATTTAACTGTTTTTTTGTAAAAATGCAATAAAAAGGATTTAAACTTTAAGCTATTTTTACATAAATAATGTAAACTTATTTTAATCATAAAGTTATATAATTTTTACAACATAAGGAGTTATTATGCATTTTTTAGATGAAGATATTTATGAAGCAGTAAAAAATTATCTTCCGCGAGTAAGTGAATATGTAAATTCACATGGGGGAGATATTAAACTTCTCGGCACTAAAGACGGCGTCGTTTATATAGAACTCGCTGGTGCATGCGGTGGTTGTTCTATGAGCCTTATGACGACAAAAATGGTTGTGCAAAAAAAGCTTCGAGAACTAATACATCCTGAACTTGTAGTTACAAATGTTGATGGAACTTCTGAAAACAGAATGCCTGAAGATGCTTATACAGGTAAGATAGAACAAGACGATGAAGAGCATGAAGAAAAGCAGGAGAAACATGGAATGCTTGATAATATTAAGCACATAGTAGGACTTTAAGATGCTGATTGATTATGCAAAGGTAAAATCAATTTTTTGCTATCCGTATCGCTTTAGTATGTAAAAGAGCATCTGCTATCTTTTTTCTCGCAGACTCTATAAGGCGAGAAAAAGTAGTACGTGAGATGCCCATTTTATCGGCACACTCTTGCTGATAAAGTCCCTCATAGTCTGCTAAACGTAGTGCTTCCATTTCATCTTCTTGAAGTATCACCCTCTCTAAATCACTACGTTTAATACCACATGGTTTAAAACAAACATGACTGTGATCAGCATTTATCTGTCTTTGTATCGGTTTTCTACCTCTCATCTTCTTTCCTCCTATTTTAAAGAGAGTATTCACTCTGCAATCGTTTTTCCATCTAAATGGACTGTTTTTTTATTGTCAAAACAACCACTCAAAAACACTAATGCAAGTGTTAATAACCATACTATTTTCATTAAATAAACCTTTCATCTGAACGCGTATTAGATACCTCATCAGCACTTGCATGCATCCAACCATTTTTTACTTCACTCTCAATTTTATCAAAATTTTCAATATAAGGCTTAATATCTAAAAGTGGAGTCCCATCGACAATATCAACCCCTTTAATCGTGACAATATTATCTACGACATCTACTATCTCAACAACTGAAAGCCCGATGGAATTTGGATGCATAGGTGTTCGTGTAGAAAATACACCTCTTTGTGTACCTGTTTTATCATTAAAAGGAATGACACTGAGTTGATGAGTATCAATTTTATGAAAATAGTAAATAAGATAGGCATGAGAAAAACCATCTAAATCTTTCAAACCTTCAACATACTCCTCTTTAAACTCAATAGTTGCCAAAACCTCTCTTGCTCCACAAGGTTGTACCGGCATATCTTTTAAATCACAAAAAGGAGACTTTATAGTTGCTATTTTATGTAAATTAATTTGCATTTCTTTTTCCTTCAATTTTTTTCAATCCTAAGCTAATAATGAAGCCACCAAACAATAATACAATCGTTACCAAATATATAAACGTATAACTCTCAAAACTTTTAAGTAAAAAACCCCCAAGTACAGGAAAAAAAAGTCCAAAAGAGCTCAAATTTGTCTGCACTGCGGTATAGATTGGGCGTTTTTCTTCTGGTGCTATTTCTATAATGAGATTCATTCCGCTGTTTCCAAAACCATCAAGTGCAATGCCATAAAGAAAAAACACAAGAGCGTACATGTAACTACTATTTGCAAACAAAGCAACACTAAATGCTGCTATCATAAAAAGGAAACTCAAAGAGAGCATATTTTCATAGTTGCTAATCCGTCTCCACAGTAAAGAGCTCCCTACTATACTGCCTAGCATCTGTACCATTATAAATCCACCCAAAATCCAACCAGTAAGAGCCACAGAACTTTTTGCCTCTAATATAACGAAAGGAATGGAAAGGTAACATGCAAAACTTAAGAAAATAGCTAAAGTTTGCTGCTGCAGACGCTTGTCGTTTTTAAGTATGTCAAAGGCATTTTTTACAAAAAGTGCAAAATTTTTCTCTTTTTCCTGCACATTTTCTTTGGAAGGTTCATCATCAATAGTTGCAAAAATAAAAAAACCAATACCCATAATAAAACTACTTACAAGAAAAAGATAGGCATAATTCAGAGGTGCTTCAAAATTACTCAATACATACCCTGCAACACCACCACTAATAATAGAAGCAATAGAACCCGCTACCTGACGGTTTGCCATTGTCTTTCCGCGATACGCTTTAGAAAAAAGTTTTGCCTGAAGTTCTTTAAAATAGATGGCACCAAAACCAGCAGAAAGAGAAAAACCAAAAAGTCCTAAACCAATAAGTACAAGTGTCAGCGTTTTGTTAGCATCTCCGATAAAATAGATACTCAAACCAATACTAAACCAAGAGAGCCAACGGAAGAAAAAAACCTTTTTCAAATAAGGCAAAACTTTTTTATAACTTTGTGCATGAAATGCAGCATAAAGTTGCGTAAGTATTGCTCCCCCGCGTAGCAAAGAGACAAAAATACCAACAATAAAAGCACTATTACTAAAATGCTCAATAATGAGTGGCAGTATAGTTGAAGGCTCTGCTATAGTAATAGCTAAAGAGAGAAAAAATGCATGTGCTACATTTTTATAGTTATTAATCGGGTTATCCTGTTTATACACTTATTTTACGATTGTCACAACAAAAGCACCTCTAAAGTCACCTTTTTTATAGTTCACTGCTTTATCATTTGGATATTTTGCTTTTATCAGTTTATATGCCTCTGGATCTCTTGTTTGAACATCACCATGACATGTTAAACAAATACCTTTGTTAATGAAAATTGGTTTATAAACTTTATAAGAGTTTTTAGATACCTGTTTTACAATCATTTTTGGTATAGTTTTTTGAGTATTTACATCATTTTGAATTTGTTGTAAAACTTTTGCCTCATCAACTGTCGGTTTGTCTGTAGGGTTTCTATATTTAAGTGAAATTCTTTTTACACTTATACCTTTTGGATAGCTACTATTTACTTTTTTAGCAATTCCTGCTGCTTCTTCCAAACAAAATCCCGCAGCCTGAGTCGGTCCACCTGCTTTCATATTTTGTTTCATATGAGACTTTAAAGCTCCGCCCATTTTCATAATGGCACTCTTTGCCTCTTGTTTAATCTCTTTGTTTGTTGTCGCATTTAAAAGTGTCGCACCCACTAATAATGTTACAATCACTACTCGCTTTTTCATCTTTTTTCCTTACTTTATTTCGCAATTAATGCACATATGTGCAGAATTATAGCGAACATATGTTCGTAAGTCAAGTGAATTAAATTTTTATATTTTTATAAAAT
>Ga0256829_1000450_pt1 | contig 41620 bp, 37 predicted proteins | sample 131447metaG_FD_185979 | JGI IMG/M metagenome (GOLD analysis project Ga0256829, IMG submission 185979) | Hydrothermal vent microbial communities from Lau Basin, Pacific Ocean - 131-447 | ecosystem: Environmental > Aquatic > Marine > Hydrothermal vents | place: Pacific Ocean: Lau Basin | collected... | reverse complement strand
GTTTTGTTTGTTCACTTACATATATGTCTGAAGTTTGCTTTGCAGTTGTGGTACTAAGAGATATCATAAGTGCCATCAAAGTAGCTATGGTTATCATGACTATTATGGCAAGCAACAGGGAAAATCCCTTTTTTGATCTATGCATCAAAATACCACCTTTTCCTTACAAAATGTTATATTAAAATCATTTCCTACTGGATTAAATACACAAAGTTTCAGCCTTATAGTGCTACCTATTTGCCTAAATTTAAAAGTAGAAACATGCTCCATCAGAGTTGACTTATTACCATCACTGTATTTTTCCCCCATCCAAGGTCTGTAATTGTAGTAAAATGTAAGATTACTGTCACTTGTGTTGCCTTCAGGCACTATGGCATAAGCACTCCAGGCAAGTTGATACTGCTCATAAACAGTTGTTGCATTGTTTTCAACAAATTTCAAAATATCAGATCCACTTCTTTTAACTCTAAAAATATAATTATGATTTATCGTCCCATTCCAATCATCCCAGCCGTATTGCTTTATATCAAACTGATTTGGAAGACCTTTAAAGATAAGTGCAACTGAACTATTTGGAGCAGATAAGTTAACATCCCCATAAGAGAGTGCATTTATGATATCTTCTGCATAAGAAAGATGACTTCCGGGAGTTTTGACTTGAGTTTTATTTGTTTGGGGATTATTTAAGTCTATCAAACCACTCCATCCAGGACCTGAAGCATTTCCTTCAAAACCCTCATTATCATAGCCTATCCACTCTAGTATCTTATAGTTAGGATCAGCCATAGGCAAAGAGACTATATCAGAAGAGTTTGCTTCCCGCCTTGCTATGGTACTATTTCTTACTCTAAATGAAAGAAGTCTTGATATTTGAGTAAGAGTCAGTTCTGTTTTTGTTTGGAGATTATTGATATTTCTTGAGTAAATATATGACTCATAAATCTTAGCTATTATCCCACTTCCTATGGCCGCAATGATGCCGAGTACGACGATAACAAATACCATCTCCACCATCGTAAAAGCAAAATGTTTTTTAAATTTATTCAATTAAATGTCCTATAAATCAATTCATAACTTCCTATATTTGCAGAAAAAGCTCTAAGAGTTGTTACGAGCTGATGATTTGTTCTATTTACAACTTTCACTTCTATCATTTTTAGATTTGTTGTTGGAGTTACCAAAGACGCATTTAAATCACCAAAATTTAAAGTTGGAGATGAAGAGTAGTTGGCATCATCGCTTATATAAAAAACTTTTGTAGATAGATTTAAATCCATCAGATAATCCCCTGTGCCACCACTGGTTATAGTCTCACTAACTCCGTTAAAATCATCTATGTCATTATATGCCGATGCATTCGTATCCCCTACTCTTCCTAAAACAACTGATGCAAAAGTTAAGTTTGTATCAAATTTTCTCCTAAAATTTGCTTTAAAATTTCCTTTTCGCCTTGTTGAATTATTATCTGGAAATCTATCTAAATCTAAATCTCCGTTTGTTACATCCAATATATGTTTCACATCAACTTCACTCACAAGTTTATCATCCCAAGGATATGTCAAGATATTGCCTATCTTGGTTGAACCTGCCAAAACAGCTTCCTGACTTATGCTAAACTCATTTGTTCTTGAAGATTGTGATAAAAGCAAAGGTACACTCATCATAGCGATACCAATGACAACTATAGCCACAACAAGCTCTATGAAAGTAAAACCATGTCTCATTTTTTTCATTACCACTCTATCCTTTTTGAACTTTTTGAACTGACATTAAGATCTACAGTTTTACCTATCTGTCCAATCCCTGCCCATCCTCCTTTACCATAAAATTCAACATTAAAACTGTTATATTTTGCATTTTCATCATAAGGATTGAATATAAGCCAATTGGAAGTATTCATATCCAATCTTTCTCTGTAAGGGTATGTGCTACCGTTATAGGTGATGGTTTTATTTTCTATTCCGAATGAAACATTTCCCACAGAAGAGATAGATATTTTACCTGTAGGAGTTGCTATTAGTGATGACGGATATCCAAATATCTGTCCGCTGTTACTACTGTTGTGGTCTTTATTGATATACCAGTAAATATCATCAACACTCTCTGTGCCGAGTGAAGGAAATGCACTTTTATTGCAATCTTTACAATATGCTTCATAATATATTTTTGCATTGCTTATTGTATTTGAACTGCTGCTGTAGTCAGGTGCATGAACTCTACCGTAGTAGAAAGTTGCATTTAGATTATTACTTCTGTTAAAGTCACTTCCGTTTACACCATCATTATCATTAACATTTGTAAGGTTAAAATCGTTTTTATATATTTTAAAAGGCTCATCAGCTGTTGACGTATTTCTATCAAAGTTAAAATGTGTAGTTATGTTTGCCTCTCCATGGAAAAAATTTAGTTTAGAAGAGTTAAAATCTGCAAAACTTATTCCACTATTATACTTTGTGGATTGATTATTTTCGCCAAAGAATTTGATACGATTTTTAGCGGACCCCCATGTAAGGTTTTTATCATTGATGAGTTTAACACTAAAGTTGATATCTTTTGAGAAACAGTTTTTCGTATAATTTGTTGCTATTGCATTATCTATCAGTGTTGAACTTGTGTTGTCATCCAAAACCGCAGCAAATGTCCAGTTTAAATTAGCAGACATATTACCGTCATCAGATATATAGGTAAAGAGATTATTAGAATTATTTGACAAATTTAATGAAGCTCTAAATGCCTTTGGTATAAAAGTGAGGATTTTATTTCCTTTTGCAATACACCCAACTTTATTATTTGCATTGTGATTGTTTGATGAACTGTCTTGAATACAATCTATAGAATTGTCTGATTTTGGTTGCTGGTCAACTTTTGTCCATTTATTATCACTAATTGTAATATTTATATCCCCTATATTGTTATAGGAAAAATATGCTGGCTGGTTTGCTGATCCATTAGAAAATACTAAATTTGTACCAAAAAGTTTTATTGATTTATTGATATCATTACAGCCAGTAGGCGCAATTATCTGAATAGTGCCGTTCTTATCAGAGCTATTATTTATTATTTGATTATAACTACTGATAGCAGTATTATTTATTTCATTTGTTGCATTTATATCCAAGGGATATATTTTTCCACCTATTAGTTTAGTAGTTGTACTATTTAATTCTATATTGTAAGTGGCTGGTCTGATTGCAAAAGCGTCTCTTGCACAAACATAGTTACCTACAAGACACTGGGCGCAGCCATATTTATTATTATATACTTCTGGTTGGATATTGCCTTTTGATCCATTTGCATTATAGTTACTTGGATTGCAGGCTGCATTTGAACCGTATGGTCCACTTGTGAGACAATCTGAAATATTTTTATCAGGAAAAACTTCCGATATCTTTTGCTGGCTATCCAAACATGCCGGCACTCCTTTAAGATTACCGGTAGTAGTACTCATATCAGCACAAGTAACATTACTATCATTTATCCTTGTACCCCAGTCTGTAAATCCTACTCTAAAAGTAGTATTTTTTGTAGCAATAGGAATTGATATATTTATATCTTTAAAAGAATTATTGTCAAAATTAGGTATATTATTTGGAGGTAACTGGTATAGTATAGGTGCACTAAGACAACTGCTTTGATTGGTCGTTAAATTTGAAGCATCAATTAATTGTAGAAATGCTATCCCTCTAAAATTTTCCAGTGTTTTTTTATCACTACTGTTTAAGTGTAAAACTTTTACTTGAAAATGTTGATCTGTAACCTGAGTGTATAAACTATTGATATAACTATTGTTATTCAGTGGATCAGTATCGCTTATAGGCGTGTAGTCATTTATCACATTAAACACACCACTTGGAGATAGATATGCGTGTATAGTATTATCAAAATTTGTACATTTTGGCAATGGACCATTAAATTTAAAAGTTTGACCTGCAATAGTGAATTTGTAGGATGTTTGATAAGAGAGACTTAGTCGCTGGTTTATGTTTACTTTTGTTTTAAATTTGGCATAAACTGTATCGTTTGGATTAAAAGTTCCACCCTGTGAATTATTTGCTCCTCTTCCAAGTCTAATTGTGAGAGATTTTGAACTTTGGTTAAAGTCTACTAAGTCATCGCCTAAAATATCAGTTTCATTAGTATCTCCCAATAAATTACCACTATTGTCAATATTATTAACAATAGTGGAGTTTTCTTCATAACTTGTTGCATTATTTTCAAAACTATGAATAATATCTACATCATTAGCTGATTGATTATCATCATTTCGTATAGTTAATTTAACCTGTAGAGTATCACCTACATTGATATGAGATGTTGCATTTATTTCTGTTTGGTTGTTGTCATAAAGTTGTTCAATATAGCATATTTTTGGTTGATAAATATCATTTGAAATACCGATAAAACCTATAAATGCCTGATCGGAAGCATGTGCGCTAGCCGTCATCGTAGCTTTTATGCTTGTGGTAGTCTGTCCGTTTGCCAATATATTTGAAGTATTATAGGTGTCCAAGTCAATACCTGCATTAAAGATTCTTGTAGAATTTATTTCTTGGTCTAGGTAAGTAATCGAATCATTCATTTGATCATTTGCTGGATTTAGGTCATTGTAAACTGTTTCATAACCCTTGTTTTTGTTTTTCATTTCAAGCTTGTCAGCTGATATCTTTTTTTCCGCACCTGCAGAAAACATTATAGTTTTTGATTTAACTGTTCCATATGTAGGAGTGTAAAAACTATTTGGAGGAAGATCTATGGTTAAAGATGCTGTTCCCCCAAAAGGTGGAATCAAAAATTTAAATCCATCATATAAGCTTATGTTTTTTACTGAATCATTTGGATTTTTATATACTACTATCAAAGACCATCCTCCCCAGTTTCCCCATTTTACATAAGCATGTGTTTTTGTATCATAAATATATTTAGTATCTTTTGTCATAGTTGCATTTATATTACCCACTATGAAATAATTATGAGCAGGATCGTAACTTTGCTGTACTATAGATGTAACATCAGTTGAAGCTTGATAAAAATATCTAAAACCTTTCCCTTCGCCATCAATATCGTGATTGTCATAACCATAATAATAAATATCTGATGATTTTGCATTCAAATTATGAATGTTTCCTTTTGGATCAATCATCTTAACATTTTCCAATCCATTTATGGCGTTTAGAAATGTTGTATGATTTCCAAGACCAAAAATATGTCCTTGCCAATATAATCTGGCCCACAATATATCTGAACCATTGACATCTGATGGGAGTTTAAGGATTGCGCCCCCGGAATTTTTAGCAAATGTGGTTATATTACCGTCATGTAATGTTTTTGGATTGATATCAAACAAATATCCTTTATAGTTCCAGTTACAACTATTTCTTCCGTCATCAGCACACATTATGGGTGAACCAGTGGCAGCTATATCGCCGTTTAAAGTTTTTGTGTATATTTGTTTGAAATTAGCTTCATTATTATACTCTGCAGCATACAACCCAATGCAAAAAAAAGTTGCAAATAATGCAGATAAAAAAAATTTGTGGGTATATTGCAATATATTAAAGTTTTGTTTTTTATAAGTTGTCATCGTTATCTCCTTGTAACGGTGTAAAGAAAAGAAGAATAATATACTATATAAGTTTATTATTGCTACCCAACCACCCACCTTTGTAGCATATAGAAAATATTAAAAAATCACTATAATATCCCCAATAAAACATTTTATAATGTTTAGCTTTAACTTTTACTTAAATAGTTTGAAATCTTATCCACTATAGAATAGTTTTGATATTTTATATTATCTAAGACTATTTGTCCCATCAACTTGTCGGTTTTGTTAAATATCAGTGGTGCCAGAAAATTTACAGTCGAATTTTCTATGGGGTTTTGGAGTATTAAAATATTACAAACTCTTATATCACTCTTTTTTGTGAGTCTTAAAAGTTCTTGATAAGATTTTGGAACTTCTATATCGTAGTTTCTTAGCTTGTAAGGATCTATTAGGGTAAAGATAATACCATTGTCTTTGTTAACATCATTTAAGCTGAAAAATATATCATCTATTTTTAGTAACTGCATCTCTTTTATATTTTCAAAACCAAGCAAAGGGCTTACTACTTTGTATATCATTATCATTCCTAAGTTATATTTTTTACTATATCGGCTGATATGAGTTATTTTTAATAAATAAAAAGGTAAAATAACAGCTTAAGTTACGGAATTGGAGAAAAAATGAAATATATTGGTATAGCACTGGCATTTGCGGTATTGTTTATGATGGGCGGTTGTTCTGCAAAAAAGGAGAGTATTTACAATAAACCGGCTATGTTTTGGTATCAGGGAATTATGAAAAATATAAGATCTGGAAATCTGGATAAAGCTGATGATTATTATACATCTTTGTCTTCTGAGCATATTGAGTCACCACTTTTAAAAACAAGTATGTTGATACTCGCACAAGCTCATAATAAAAACGAAGAGTATATATTGGCAAATTTTTATCTTAATGAATATATAAGAAGATATGGCAACAGTGACAGCATAAAATATATAAAATTTTTAAAAATTAAAACCAATTTTTATGCATTTGCTTATCCTCGAAGAGACCAGGTACTGTTAAATAAAACTATAAAAGATGCAAGCTCATATATAAAAACATACCCAAACTCGATATATCTACCACTTGTTCAAACTATGCTTACAAAACTTTCTTTGGCACAAAAAAATATGGATTTGGAGATAATCTCGCTTTATAAAAGAACAGGAAAGCCAAAAGCGGCAAAGATATATGAAAATAGATTAGATCATGCCTGGTACAAAAATGTAAAAATGATAAAACCAAATATTGCATGGTATAAAGAGATTTTTGAATAAAAAACTAAAGGGGAACATTAATGCAACTAAGTGATTATAATAATTTTCCGGCTGATATTCCAGTGGTTATAGAAGATGAACAATTTTTATATCCATTTATGATATCACCTATATTCTTAAGCGACAAGGAAAATATTGATGCTGTAAATAAAGCACTTGAAGATAATTCTTTGATTTTAGTTGCTTCAACAAAACCATCTCAAGAAGGAGAAAGGAGTTTTGAGAGTATATATGATGTTGGAGTCATAGGCTCTATTATGAGAAAAGTTCTTCTTCCCGATGGAAGAATCAAGATACTTTTTCAAGGTATAACAAAAGGTAAAATAGTAAAAGAAGTTACGAAAAACCCTCTTGTTGCAACCGTAGCAGTTATAGAGCCTTCCATAATAGACGAGGTAAAAAAAGATGCTATATTATCTGTTTTGATGGAAAAATTAAAAACACTATCATCAGTAAGTCCATATCTGCCACCTGATTTTTTGCGTACTATTGAAGAAAATAGTGATATAGACAGAATAGCAGATCTTATATCAAGTACGATACGATTGAAAAAAGAACAGGCTTATGAACTTTTTACTCAATTTGATACTGAAAAAAGACTGTTACAACTCATCGACTATATCATAGAGGAAGTTGAGGCGAGCAAACTTCAAAAAGAGATAAAATCAAAAGCCCACTCAAGAATAGATAAGGTAAATAAAGAGTATTTTTTAAAAGAGCAGTTAAAACAGATACAAAAAGAGTTAGGGGCTGATACTCAAAGAGACGAAGAAATAGAAGAATACAAAAAGAAACTTGAACTTAAAAAATCAGGTATGAGTGAAGATGCGTACAAAGAGATAAAAAAACAGATAGACAGGCTCTCAAGAATGCACCCAGACTCAGCTGATGCAAATGTATTGCAAGGTTATCTTGACTGGGTTTTGGAGATACCTTTTGGCGTTTACTCCAAGAAAAAGCTTGATATAAATGCTGTTAGAAAACAGCTTGATACTGATCATTATTCTCTTGAAAAGCCAAAAGACAGAGTTGAAGAGTATTTTGCTGTTAAAGAACTTTTAGAATTACGAGGTATAAAAAATCAAGAAAACAAAGGTGCTATCATCTGTTTTGCAGGACCTCCAGGAGTCGGTAAAACATCTTTGGCAAACTCTATTGCAACAGCACTTAAAAGACATCTTATAAGAATTGCTCTTGGTGGACTTGAAGATGTAAATGAGCTAAGAGGTCACAGAAGAACTTATATAGGTGCAATGCCCGGGCGAATAGTACAAGGTCTCATAGAAGCAAAACAGATGGATCCTGTAATGGTACTTGATGAGATAGACAAGGTTTCAAGGAGTCAAAGAGGTGATCCTACCAGCGTACTTTTAGAGATACTTGATCCTGAACAAAACAATAAATTTAGAGATTATTACTTAAATTTCAATATGGACTTAAGCAGGGTCATATTTATAGCAACCGCAAATGAAATAGGCTATATTCCAGCTCCCCTTAGAGACAGGATGGAATTTATATTTTTAAGCTCATATACTCCCAAAGAGAAGTATGAGATAGCAAAAAAATACCTCATACCTCAAGAACTTAAAAAACATGGCTTAAAGCAGTATGAAGTCAAGTTTTTAAAACCAGCACTTGATAAGATTATATCAAACTATACAAGAGAAGCAGGAGTGCGAAATCTAAGAAGGAGGATTGCCGAGATCCTTAGAAAAGTTGCAAAAAAAATGCTTCTCGAACCTGAAACAAAAAAAGTTACTATAACAAAAAACAATATAAATGAATACCTTGAAAAAGAGGTTTTTGAAATAGAAGAAAAAGACAAAAAAGATACTATTGGTATAGTAAATGGCCTTGCCTGGACAGCAGTGGGTGGTGATGTTTTAAAGATAGAAGCTATCAAGATAAAAGGCAAAGGATTACTTCAGCTCACCGGCTCTTTGGGAGATGTCATGAAAGAATCAGCCAAGATAGCCTTAAGTGTCATAAAAGTTATGATAGATAATCATAAGATAAAAATACCTCAAGAGATAATCCCAAAACTTGAAAAAGAAGAAACCAATAAAAAGAAACTTGAAAGTAGCGAAGTTTATAGAAGATTTGACTTGCATTTACATGTTCCAGAAGGTGCTACTCCAAAAGATGGTCCAAGTGCCGGTATCACAATGGCAACCGCAATAGCATCAATACTGTCTCAAAAAAAGGTAAGAGCTGATGTGGCAATGACTGGCGAGCTTACATTAACAGGTAAAGTATTACCAATAGGCGGGTTAAAAGAAAAAATGATAGCAGCTTATAAAGCTAAGATTAAAAAAGTGATAATTTGTAAGAAAAATTATGAAAAAGATTTAGATGATATCCCTGATGAAGTAAAAGAAAATATACAGATAATACCTGTAACTAGGATAGAAGAAGTTTTAAAAGAAGCATTTGTTGGGGAATAAATCCCCAACAAAAGTTATCTCAACAACTCAAACGGAGTAACAGCTACATTGTTTCTATCTACGATATATGGAATAAATGCTGCTTGCCTTGCTCTTTTTATAGCTTTCTCAGCCATTTCTTGATGTTTTTTACAATTGCCTGTCAATCTTTTAGGCATTATTTTATATCTCTCTGAGAGAGTTTGTTTTAAAAGCCCTAAGTTTTTATAATCTATCATATCAACTTTTGCTTCACAGTATTTACAATATTTTTTTGAATATTTTCTTCTTTCTGCCATTGTTATTTCCTTTTATTTTAAAATGGTATCTCTTCATCATCTATATCAATCTCAGGAATTTTTTCTTCTTGAGGTTTTGATGAAGAATTACTATATTGTTTATTGTTGGTTTGTCTGCTTTGGTTATCTGAGTATTCATTTTTTTGCCCACTGCTGTATGAAGATGCACTCTCTTGTGCCTGGGCTTTTGACTCCATAAACTGTACAGTATCTGCACGAACACTATGCTTGCTTCTGTTTTGACCGTTTTGGTCAGTCCATCTATCAAGTATGAGTTTACCCTCGACAAGGACTTTATTACCTTTTTTTAAATATTGATTTACTATTTCGGCACTTCTTGCAAAAGATGTTACATCTATAAACATAACTTCTTCTTTTTTTTCATTTGTATTTTTATCTGTCCAGCTTCTACTGGTAGCTATACCAAATGTCGCAACTGCCGTACCACTAGGTAAATATCTAAGCTCAGGATCTCTTGTAAGTCTGCCTACTAGTATAACTCTGTTGTACATAATATTTCCTCCTATTTTTCTTCTGTAGCTTCCTCATTTATCTCTTTGTCTGCTTCAGTCTCTTTTTTCTTTTCTTGTGTTATTTTATCTTCTTCTTTTTTACCATTATCTTTTTTAACACTATTGACTAAAGTCTCCCAAAAAGATACTTCTTTTTTATTCTCATATTTAACAGTCATAAACTTGATAATATCTTCGTTAAATCTTATCATTCTTTCTATCTCTGATATAGAACTTCCATGGGCTGTAAAATAAAATACAAAATAATGAGCTCTTTTATGTTTTTGAATTTCATAAGCTAAAACTCTTGTACCTTTATCTTCAATAACTTCGATAGTCGCCTCATTTTTGGACAACAACTCTTTTAGGAAATCAACCTGTGAAAGTTTTTCCTCATCTGTAAGTGTCGGTTTAAGTATGACCAACAGTTCATAATGCCTCATTTTTTCTCCTTGTGGATCTCTAACTCTTAAATTTGGCTTTTTAAGAGTAAGGATTGTGTTAATATTGTTCAACTTTGCGTAGAACAAGCTGATATTATACTATAAAAAACTTTGTAATTTTATTAAAGAAGATACAAAGAAAGCATTTTTATCAATGTGTACAGATTTTTTCAGTATCAATTCAATCTTCAAAAGTTCACTAAAAAGTTTTTGGTAAGTTTGTAGATTTATTTTTATACTAAGTTCAGCCTTTTGTTTTGCAAGTAGCGGAGGCAATGGATAACCCACTATATCTTTAGCATTAAAATGTCCAAAACTCTTTATATAAATATGAAATTTAAAAAGTGTAGTAAGATAATTTTCAATCGCATTTATTATAAAAATTTCATTAGAATTTACAATTTCGTCCAACTCTTGTATAATTACTGTTATATCTTTTTTTTTAATAAATTTTTCTATCAGAGTATCCAAACTAACAATACCGAGTCCAAAAGAATAATTTTCTATATCATTTGTACTTATATTTTTTTCAAGGATAGATAGTTTTTCCAACTCTTTCACACATAAGGCTATATTTTCATTTTGTAAATTATACAGATATTCAATCGCAAGGGTATTTATATTTAGTTTTTTATTATTTGCAATATTTTGCAAATAAGTTATAGCTTCGTATCTGCTGGGTTTGAAAAATCTCACAAAATCAGCAGAATATTTCTTTGCAAAAACTTTTGATATATCTTTTGCTTTTGCCGAGGTTCCAAAATATTCAAATACAAAAAAACTGTTACTGTTTTTTTGACAGCTTTTTATGATAGCCTCCAACTCCTTTTTGGGAATTGCTTTTTCTGATTTGATAATAAGCAGATTTTTATTTCCAAAAAGTGAAGACTGCGAAACAAAAGTTTTTGCACTGCCAAAATCATACTCATCAAAATAAAACCTTAATTCATCCTCTTTATCTGCATACACTGATGATATTTTATCAAGATAAATACTTCTTAAATATTCACTTTCTCCATAAAGCATTATTGATTTAGGTAGAGAATTATCTCTTAAGAGGGAGTCTAAAGCTTGTTTATACATTTGCTTTAGTGCCTATTATTTTTGTTGTTGCTATATCTGATTGCAATAATTTAATCTGGAGTTTTTCAAACAATTCAACCTCTTCATTTGGAAGAAATACTCTAGCCCCTTTTATATTGCCATCACTTGAAGCTATTGGAGTGGAATGATTGCTTGATATGATGGCATTAATGATTTTGTCTATATTATCTTTTGCCCATCTGGCATATTTTCTATCCATAAAATCATAAGCAACCTTATCAGATTCTCTTTCTAACTCACTAAGTTTTTCACAAAGAAACTTGATATCTTTTAGTAGAAATTGTTTAAATCTTTCATCTTTTCTTATGATAGATTTTAAGAGTCTGTGAAGAGTTAAGTCACTGTATCTTCTAATGGGTGAAGTAAAATGGGTATATCTTTTAAAACCAAGTCCAAAATGCCCAGTATTTTCAGCAGTATAGCGGGCTTGTTTTTGAGCTCTTATAATAAGTTTGTCAACATGCTCTTCAAGTCCTAATTTTTTTGCTTTGTGCTGAATTTCCAAGATCAAAGAGTGTAAATCGGTTTTAAAATGAACAAATATACCAAGTTCTGCAACCTGCTCCAATAAATTAGAAATATCATCATAAGATGGTGGCTCATGAGTTCTAAATATGCCATAATCAAACATTTTAGCAGCAGCTTTATTTGCTAAAAGCATACACTCCTCCACCAGCGAGTGAGATGGTGTTTCAAACTCTTTTATTGTTTTAAGAAGATTTTGATCTGCATCCAAAAGCATTCTTGTCTCAGATGAATGAAAATCATACCCTTTTTCCAATCTTTTTTTTCTAATTTTTTGTGCCAGTTTATTTAACGGTTTTATATAAGAGACAATATCATCTTCTCTTGAAGAAGTATCCAAAAGAGTATCAACCTCATCATAGGTAAATCTTTTTTTAGAATTAATAATACTCTCAATCAACTCTTCATTCTCAACTTCGAGTGTCTTGGGATTTATTTTGATTTTAAATGTAAAGGTCAACCTGTCTTCATTTGGTTTTAGTGAACAAATATTTTCACTCAGAGTTCTTGGGAGCATTGGGATGGATTTATGAGGAAAATATATGGAAAAACCTCTCTTTATGGCTTCTTTGTCTATATTTCCCTGATAAAATACATATTCGCTGACATCAGCTATAGCCACATAAATGATATGATTTTTTACATCAAAATATATCGCATCATCAAAATCTTTAGCAGTTGCAGGGTCAATAGTACAAAATGGCAAATCAGTTAAATCTACTCTGCCTGGATACATATCTTTATCTACAAAGTCTCCAAAACTTTTGGCTTCAAGCTCACTCTTGTTTGAAAACATTTCTATTTTATTATATAGAGTCATAGAGATTTTTTCATCAACTTTTGGATCTTTTAAAACTCCTAAAACTTCAATAATAGATGAAGTTTTACTATCTATTTTAAGTACTGCTTCTTTGGGTAACTGTTTTAATGATTTTTGAGAAGCACTTATGATATTTTCCAAGCCTGTTTTTATATTGATTCCAACAATTTTTTTATTGATAAGCTTTGTGTATACCACTTGAAAAATATCTTTTTTTCTGATGATATAGACAACCTTAGCTTTAGGCCTACCATAATGTGAAAAAACTCTTTTTGCCAAGACAATATCGCCTTTTTCAGAGTTTTTTAAATCTTTCGTTTCAATTAGTAAGTCTTTTACTTTCTTTTCAGTAATAACTTCCAAAAAGCCAAGATTTGACCTTGTGATATCCACAGAACCAAATCTAAAATCAGAATTTAATTTATAAGTATTTTTATATTGTTTTATAGATTTTAACTTGAAAAAATCATTTATAAGGTATGTATAATCTTCAGGTATATCTTCTTTTGTCACACCTTTGGTAAGTGCATATAAAAATTCTCTCACCCTTGCATCATCTCCAAAGATTTTGTAAATTTTTCTCTTTCGAGTCCATAATCTTCTATCGTATTATATGCTTCTTGTAATCCGTCTTTTTTAAATCGTCCATTGCTATTAATTGCATTTTTTACTACATTTAAAGCTATAGCATAAGGTCTGGTATTCTCATCTGCTTTCTCAATTTCAAGTGAATATCTAATAGCATTGACAATTTTATATTCAATATTCCAATGCTCCAATATTGCAGCAGTCATCTCTTCACTACTTGCATTTAGATACTCTTCTTCAAGTTGTGATATTTCGAGTGCCGTTTTTCTATTTGACAATTCTTGGGAAAATTGTTTTGCTTTGTTTTCTTCTTTTAACTCTTCGGCTAATATAATTTTTCCCATTTCAATAAGAAAAGAAGCCGGCATCAATACATCCATCATAGATCTTTCAACTCTAGAATACCATGAAAACATCAAAGCATTCTGTGCTAAGGATATATTTAAAAACTGTTCTTTACTCAGATTGTATGGTGAAAGATCCATTTTTATACTGCTTTGCATCATTGAAGATAATGCAAAACCTCTTATAGTGGCCATTCCAAAAAGAGAAACAGCCTGATTTACACTCTTTATCTCTCTGGTAAAACCATACAAAGGAGAGTTTGTCGCTTTTAATATATTTGCTGTTAACATTGGATCTTTTTCTACAACTTGCACCAACTCTCTTAGAGAACTATTTTTTCTATTTGCAATTTCTTGTATTTTTATTATAGTTTCATCTAATGGTGGAAAATTTTTAACCCTTTTTATAAGCGATTCATCCATTTTAAGTACCTTCTATCATAAGTTTATCCGTAATTTTATCTTTTAAGAGTTTAGATTTTGCTTTTAAATACATATAAAGTAATTTTTTTGTAAAATTATGGAAATTTAATATGAAGGATAGAAGATGTCATTGAATGTTTATTATGATAAAGATTGTGATATATCACTTATAAAAAGCAAAAAAGTTGCTATGATTGGATTTGGAAGTCAAGGTCATGCACATGCTGAAAATTTAAGAGACAATGGAGTCTCCGTGGTAGTAGGTTTAAAAAAAGGCGGAAACTCTTGGAAAAAAGCTGAAGCAAAAGGTTTTGATGTTTTTGAAGTAAATGAAGCTGTAAAAGATGCTGATGTTGTCATGATACTTTTACCTGATGAAATACAAAAAAAAGTATATGATGAACAAATAGCTCCAAACCTAAAAGATAATGCAACTATAGCATTTGCACATGGATTTAACATTCATTATGGAAGAATAAAGCCTGCAAGTAATATAAATGTTATGATGGCTGCTCCTAAAGCTCCAGGACATACTGTAAGAAGTGAATTTGTAAGAGGCGGTGGCGTTCCTGATCTTATAGCAGTTTTTCAAGATCCAAATGGAAATACCAAAGATTTGGCTCTTTCTTATGCAAGCGGTATCGGTGGAGGAAGAACTGCTATCATAGAAACAACATTTAAAGATGAAACTGAGACTGATCTTTTCGGTGAACAAGCAGTGCTTTGTGGTGGCTTGACTTCACTTGTAAAAGCAGGATTTGAAACATTGACTGAAGCTGGATATCCACCTGAAATGGCTTATTTTGAATGTTTGCATGAGATGAAACTTATCGTTGACCTAGTTTTTGAGGGAGGACTTGCAGAGATGAGATACTCTATAAGTAATACCGCTGAATACGGAGATATGGTAAGTGGTCCTAAAGTTATAAACGAAGAGTCTAAAAAAGCTATGAAAAAGATTTTGGATGAGATTCAAAATGGTAAATTTGCCAAAGATTTCATACTTGAGGGTGAGAGCGGATATCCAAGAATGACTGCTGAGAGAAATATGCTAAAAGCTCATCCTATAGAAAAAACAGGTTTAAAACTAAGAGCTATGATGCCTTGGATAAAATCAAACAAATTAGTTGATGAAGATAAAAATTAATCCTCTTAAGAGCAAGTTAAAATACTTGCTCTTACTTTAAAGATATTTCATGACAAAAAAAAGAAAGTATAAAAAAAGAATAAAAAAAAGAGTTAGCTTTTTTCAAAAATATAAAAAGAGATTATCTATTTTTATTGTTATATTATTGTTGCTTCCTGTTGCCTATATCACTTATGAATACACTCAAACTGTTTCAAATCAAAAAACAAAGCAAAAAAAAGTATATCTTGACAAGAGTATCATCAAGAAAATGAATAAAATGCTACAAGAGCAAAAAAGAAAAGTTGATATCTTAAAAAAAGAGATAAAAAGAATATCGAAAGTAAAAAAAAGAGATAAAAACAATAGCAAAAAAATTACAAAAATAAAACTTTCTTCAGAAGCTATTGATTATAAAAAAAGCTTAAGCATAAAAACAAAGCAAAAAAAAGTAAAAAGAGAAAAGAATATAACAGTTGTATCAAAAAAACCGTTACTTTCCATAATTATAGATGATGTATCCTTTCAAAGTGAAGTAAATAATATAAAAAAATTACCTTTTAAAGTGACTCCTTCGATATTTCCACCGACAAAAGTGCATCCAAATACTCCAAAACTTGCAAAAGAATTTAGCTTTTATATGGTACACTTACCCTTGCAGGCATACGACTATTCTCATCCGGAGCCAAATACTTTGCTAATCACAAGCTCTAGTGCTTCAATAGAAAAAAGAATAGAAAATGTTAAAAAGTGGTTTCCAAGAGATAAGTTTTTAAATAATCATACAGGGAGTAAATTTACTTCAAATTACAATGCTATGGTTAAACTTTTTAAAGCTTTGAAAAAAAATCATATTATATTTGTTGACAGCAGAACCAGTGCTGCTACGGTTGCTTTTAAAGTTGCACAAAAATTTCATGAAAAGCTGCTCAGTAGAAATGTTTTTTTGGACAATATTGCAAAAGTGAGTTATATCAAAAATCAGTTAAAAAAAGCTGTAGCAATAGCTAAAAAAAATGGATATGCCATAGCCATAGGACATCCTCATTTAGCCACTATGAAAGCATTAAGAGAGTCTTTAGATATTTTAAAAGGCGTAAAGCTTGTTTATGTAAAAGATATATATGAAAACTCTTCATACTCTACCAAATGAATTATCGGATTTGAAAAATCCACCCAAGCAACTTTTTTATAAAGGTAATGTAAAGCTATTGGCAAAGAAGAAAATTGCCATAGTTGGCTCAAGAAGACCATATTCATATACCAAAAATATTGTATATGAATTGTCCAAGAAACTGTCAAATGCCGATATTTGTATAGTTAGCGGGGCTGCTATGGGAGTTGATGCTATCGCTCACAGTAGTGCAGGAGTTAACAATACTATCGCAGTTATGGGAAATGCCCTTGATATAGTATATCCCAAAATCAATAATAACCTTATAAAAAATATCGAAACAAAAGGACTTGCTTTAAGTCAGTTTGAACCGGGTTTTAGAGCTACTCCATGGAGTTTTGTTCTTAGAAATAAGATAGTAGTAGCATTAGCAGATGCGGTTATCATCGCCCAAGCCGATATAAACAGTGGCTCTATGAGAAGTGCAGAATTTGCATTAGAGCAAAATAAAGAGATATTTGTTTTACCTCATAGATTAGGCGAGAGTCTCGGAACAAATAAGCTCTTGCATGACAAAAAAGCAAATGTGATATATGATATAGACGAATTTGTTGCAAAAATCAGCAACAATATAAATACTAAACCCATAAAAGACAAATTTTGGGAGTTCTGCTCTAACTTTCCAAAATACCAAGAAGCGATCAAGATATACAAAGACAGAGTTTTTGAAGCTGAATTAAATGGCGAGATAACTGTTGAAAATGGTATCATTAGGGTTTGTTGATGAATATAGCCTCTGTTGATATAGGTCTTAAAAGGATAGGTTTTGCAACTTGTTTGGTGGATAATATTATCTTGAGTGCGCCTGCAATAATCAGAAAAAACAGAAATCAGGCGGCAAAAGAGATTTCACAACTTTTGAAAGAGAAACATATAGAGCTTTTGGTAGTGGGTCTTCCAAAAGGAGGAAACAGTGAAGAGGAGATGGGGCGTCGTATAAAACATTTTGTCTCACTTCTTGAGTTTGGAGGCAAGATAGTATATCAGGATGAATACGGTACAAGCGAAGAAGCAAAAGAAAAACTAAAAGGCATAACAAAACAAAAAAAAGACGGAAAAGTTGACTCCATAGCCGCCTCTTTGATACTTCAAAGGTGGATCGAGTCTATGCAATCAATCTAATTTTATTTGTGATAATTGCACAATAAAGTCTAAATTTTTAATTGCTTACTAAAATTTAATAACTTTACTATAAGCACCCCGTCTTGGGTCAGCTCCTGCTTCATAATCTCCTGTTACAGCCTGCACCCCTCCAAAAAATAGATTTAAATTGTCAAATTTTTTAACTTCATATAACTTTTTTAATTCATTGTTTAATTCTATGTTTAAAGGCGGTTCAGTGAAAATCGTATTTTTTTCAAAATGTACTCTTGGTGCAGATATAGCTTCTTGTATGGGCATTTTAAAATTAAGATGATTTATAATAACCTGCATTATGGCACTTCTTATACGGTTGCTCCCCGCGCTTCCTAAAAGCAAAGAAATTTTTTTATCTTTTTGCACAACTGTAGGTGCCATCATTGAGGGAAGTCTTATGCCACTTTTCCATTTAAAAAAGCCATGAGGGTTCAAATCCTCCTCTCCTAACATATTGTTTAGCATAATACCGCATTCTGGGATCAAATGACCGCATGCTTCACCATTTGTCGTAGTTGTACTTGCACCGTTACCGTATTTATCTATGATACTTATATGAGTTGTGTTACCCCAAAGATTTAAGCGGGAGTGAAAATCTTTTTTGAAAGTTTGCAAGAGTACATCATCTTTTAATATATTTTCCAAACCATTTTTATGCAAAAATTCATTGATATGTTTACTTCTAAATAGAGTTGTTATTTCTTGAGATTCTATAAGTTTTTTAAGATAATCTTTACTTCCAAATTCTCCTAAATCTTCATCATTTAACAAAAGCAGGCTAAAAGCAGTCAAAATACCACCACTTGAGGGAGGCGGATTGGTAAATATGTCATAATCTTTATATTTTAAATTGATTGGCTCTCTTATCTTTACCTGATAGTTTTCCAATTCACTCTTATCCAACAATCCATTATGTTTTATGCACATATTTTCTATATTGTTTGCTATCTCGCCATTGTAAAACAAGTCAGAGCCTTTTTTGGCAAACTCTTTTAAAAAATCACCATATTCGTAATTGGTAAAAAGATGAGACGGTTCGATAAGATTTCCATCTTTAACATAAAGATTTTTACTGCTTTTAGTGGAAGTAAATATCGGTTTTAAAAGTTTTATAAAATCTGCCTGTATAGGTGATAGATGAATGCCTTTTGTAGCATATTTCAAAGCAGGTTGTACGATAGTTTCAAACGGTAAGCTCGCCAAATCCTCATAAATTTTCCATATACCTTTTACCATGCCAGGCACCGCTGCCGCACCACATCCTATATGAAACTCTTGAATTGTAGTTTTAAAATCAACCTCAATGGGAAAAAATTCAGGATTTGCTATCTTGCTTGATGGTACATTTACAAAAAAATCATATATCTTTGGTTTATCGCCTTGTTTTGCACTAAGCATAAAACCACCACCACCAAGACTAGTAAAGATAGGCTCACAAATAGGAGCGGCCAACATGCAAGCGAGCATCGCGTCATAAGCATTGCCACCAATTTTTAGTATCCATTCTCCTGCCTTTAAAGTTTGTTTATCCCCTGCACTTATAACTCCCAAATTCAAATCTCTACCTTTCCAAGCTTTTCTACATTTAAAAGATTTTTATATTTCTCAAATGTCCTTATCTTTTTTTTCGCCAACTCATCTTCATAAGCTAAATTTTTTAATTTTTCTATTGATTTGTCAGTATTTAGTTTTAAGAATATACTCTTTTTTTCCATATTTTTCAATAAATCCAAAAAATGCTCTCTTATAGTGCAAATCTTGTCATTATTTTGAAAAATACCATCAAGCCCATGTCTAGCCGCATTCCATCTGTTTTGTAAAAGTATTTGATGTGGTATCTTTTTAAGCTCAATCTCTTTTGAGTAAAGACATAATGCTTGAAAAAGATTTATCAAAAGCCTTAACCTTTCAAAATCATTGCTTGCATCACAAATCCTAATCTCCAAAGTTTTAAATACAGGACTGATTCTGACATCCCACCAAATATCCTTATGACTTTTTAGGGTACCGGATTTATACATTTTTTCATATAAATCTTTCATATCTTCAAATGTATCAAAATATGATGAAAGACCAGCCCTTGGTAACTGTTCAAAAAGTTTGGCTCTGTAAGATAAAAGTCCTGTGAATTCACCATTAAAAAAAGGAGAATTTGCACTAAGAGCTAAAAATACGGGAAGATATTCCAAAGTTACATTGTACGCTTTTAGCGCATCATCACTTGTTGGCATGCCAACATGTATATGAAATCCACATATATGAAATCTAGAGAGAAGGATACCGTATTCATTTGCAAAAGAATCATATCTTTGCTCATCTACATGCTTAAGTGGACCAACCAGTAGCGAATAAGAACCTGATATGCTCAATAAAAATTTATCACTTAAAGATAAAAAGTATCTGATACTGTCTTGAAGTTCATCTATAACTTCTTGTGAGTTTTTACATATTGGGCTTACAAATTCAACCATACACTCTAAAAACTCTTGGTGAATTCTTTTTTTGTATTTTTTATTTATAAGTTTTTGCATTTTTGATGAGAGATTTAAAAGTTTATAGTTTTTTTTATCTTGAAATCTCGCCTCCAATTCTGCCCCGAGAGAATAATCCTTACCATCTTTCCATTTTTTAAAGTTCATAACATCTTCTCCTGTATTTTTAGTTTATAAAAAAAATAGAAAAAAAAGAAGTTGTTTTGAATTATATGAGATAATTTAATAAAAAAAATAAAAAAGTGTATAAAAAAGTAACAATAAAAAATTTTATTAGTTGTTGTGCATTATATTTAGATTATATAATTGTGCTATAATAGTTGACTTATTTAAAAAATTTTGAAAATACAGAAAATAAAAAACTTAAAACAATACTCAAAATTATCATGCTAGTTATAGGAAAATAAAAGCTGAAATTTTCTTTTTTTACCACTATATCGCCAGGGAGTTTAAAAAAATACCCGTTAAAGAAAAAAGTTAAAATACCCAAAATGATAAAAATGCCTCCTATATAAAAAAATATCTTATACAAGACAAACTCCCTCAAGATTTAAAAGTTTTCTTTTTATAAAAAGTCCTCCGCCATATCCGCCTATACTGCCATCACTTGCTATAACTCTGTGACAAGGAATGATGATGGCTATATGGTTTTTGCCATTAGCATTGCCGGCTGCTCTGTAAGCTTTTTGATTGCCTGCACTCTTTGCCAATTCTTTATAGCTTATCGTTTTTCCATAAGGTATTTGTAAAAGCGCATTATATACTTGTTGTTGAAATTTACTACCTTTGATTTTTAGTGGTATAGAGAAATTTTGCAGTTTTCCCTCAAAATACAACTCTAACTCTGTTATAACTTTGTTAAATTTATCTTTATTTTCAATCCACTGCGGTTGGATAAAATCCTCTTTGTAAAATTCAAGCCCATAAAGAAAAGCATCATCTCCGTAAAGTATAACTTTTCCTATAAAATTTGTATCATAAATAGTATAAAACATTATACAGCCTTTTTGTGATAAAATTATACAATATTTTATCACAAAGAAATAAAAATGACAAAAGAAGAGTATAAGAAAAAAATAAAATTACTTAAAAAATGGGCTGAGGCATACTATACCAAAGACAATCCATTAGTTACAGATGAAGAGTACGACAAACTTTACAAAGAGATAGAAAAGTTTGAAGATAAACATACAGAGCTTGCAGATCCTAATTCTCCTACAAAAAGAGTCGGCGGCGAAGTGCTTGATGAGTTTGTAAAAGCAAAACATATCCAAAGAATGTGGAGCATGGAAGATGTATTTAGCGAAGATGAGCTTGATAAATGGCTGCAAAGAGTTTATAAAAATGTCGGCATAACTCAGCTTTATTGTGAGCCTAAATTTGACGGAGCGAGTTTAAATCTTATATACGAAGACGGTAGGTTAAAACAGGCTATCACCAGAGGAGATGGAGTAATAGGTGAAGATGTGACACACAATGCAAAAGCCATATCTTCTATCCCTCAAAATATAAATTATGACAAACTTATAGAAATAAGAGGCGAAGTTTTGATGCCAAAAGATGAATTTGAAAGATTAAATACAGATCGGGCAAAAAAAGATGAACAGCTTTTCGCTAACCCCAGAAATGCAGCTGCTGGAAGTATGAGACAACTTGATAGTTCCATCACCGCTAAAAGAGAATTGGTTTTTCAAACTTGGGGCATTGGAAAAAATTCTTTAAAATATAAAAAACTTTCAGATATAATGGATTTTATTTATTCTTTGGGCTTTAATAAACCTCCCAAAAGAGAAGTTTGCCAAAGAAAAGAAGATATAGAAAAACTCTACCAAGAGTTTATAAAACAAAGAGACAGCTTTTCGGTGATGCTTGATGGGCTTGTCGTAAAGATAAATGATATATCTTTACAAGAAAGTCTTGGCTATACTGTAAAATACCCAAAATGGATGTGTGCCTACAAGTTTCCCGCGATTGAGAAAATGACAAAATTAAAAGATGTGATTTTTCAAGTTGGAAGAACCGGCGTAGTTACTCCTGTTGCGATAGTTAATCCTGTCAATATAGAAGGAGTTATTGTTGAAAGAGCAACATTGCATAACTTCGATGAGATAAAAAGAAAAGATATACGGATAAATGATACCGTCATCATCATACGAAGCGGAGATGTAATACCTAAAATCATAAAAGTCCAAACAAATTTTAGAAATGGTAGTGAAAGGAGAGTTCAAAGACCAACTCATTGCCCAGTTTGCGGGAGTGAACTTTTGGATGAGGGAATACTTTTAAAATGTCAAAATCTTTTGTGTGAAGCCAGAGTTGTAAACTCTATAATCTACTTTGCCAGTAAGCAGTGTCTAAATATAGAAGGATTGGGTGATAAGATAGTTAAACTTTTGTATGATAAAAAAATCATTAAAAGTGTACTTGATCTTTTCAAGTTAAAAGAAGAGAAACTTTTACAATTAGAAGGTTTTAAAGAAAAAAAAGTTAAAAATATATTGAAATCAATTTTAAATATCAAGGGAGTAGATTGCTGGAGATTTGTCAATGCTTTGGGGATTGAGCATATCGGAGAAGTGGCAAGTAAAAAAATATGTCAAAAATTTGGTTCAAAAATTTTAGAAATTTCCAAAGAAGAATTACTTGAAATAAATGGATTTGGTTTAGAAATGGCTGAATCATTTTTGGATTTTATAAAGGTAAATAAAGAACTCATTCTAAAACTTCTTGATATCATCTCACCCAAAGAACCTAAAAAAATAAATATTGCAGACTCTTTTCTAAAAGATAAAACAGTGGTAATCACTGGAAGCATGAGTAAGCCAAGAGACAAGATAAAAGAGACTCTTGAAAAATATGGTGCAAAAGTTACTTCTAGCGTGAGTAAAAAAACTGATTTTCTTATTTATGGAAAAGATGCTGGAAGTAAGTTTGAAAAGGCAAAAAAAATGGGTGTAAAAGCAATAAGCGAAGAAGAAATAATAAAAAGGATAAATTTTGGCAAAAATGATAAAGGTTGAGGATGCCATTGGAGAAGTTTTACTTCATGACATAACAAAAGTAGATCCTGAACAAGGATTTAAGGGTAGAATTTTCAAAAAAGGTCATATTGTAAAACAAGAAGATATTCAAACATTAAAAAAAGTTGGAAAAGACCATATATATGTTTTTGAAATAGGAGATGATAAAATCCATGAAAATGATGCAGCAAAGATATTGTCAAATGCTGTATCAGGAGAAAATACTTACATAAGTAAAGAGCCAAAAGAGGGAAAAATCACAATATTCTCAAATATTTTTGGAGTTTGTAAAATTGATGTTAAAAAACTTTTTAGATTTAACTCTGTCGGTGAACCCTCTATGCCTACTATTTACAATAATTCTATTGTCAAAAAAGGCGATAAAGTTGCTGCTGTTAGAATCATCTCTTTGCTTTCTCCAAAAAAAGATGTAGAAGATGCTGTAAAAATTGCAGGAGAAGGAATCATAAAAATAGTACCTTTTACGCATAAAAAAGCTGGATTGATAATAACTGGTAATGAAGTTTATCATGGTAGAATCAAAGATAAATTTTATGATAAGTTAAAACCAAAACTTGCTGAATTTTCTTGCAATATAGAAGAAAAAATAATTTTACCTGATGACAAAATACAGATAAAAGATAAAATTATCGAGTTTGCAGAGAAGTTTGATTTAGTTGTACTAACCGGAGGAACTTCGGTAGATCCTGATGATGTAACTTATAAAGCTATTTTTGATGCCGGAGTGGATAATTTTATAAGAGGCAACCCTATACAACCTGGCAATATGCTCACAATAGGTTGGATAAAAGATACTCCAGTAACTGCAGTTCCCGCTGCGGCACTTTTTTATAAAAAAACCGCCTTTGATATATGGATTGGCAGATTTTTAATAGGTGACAAAATCAGCAAAGAAGAAGTTTTGAAAAGAGCTCATGGCGGGCTTTTGGAATCTATAAAGGATATAAGATGAAAGTAACAAGAAATGAAGCCAAAGAGATTATATTAAATGCCGTAAAAACACAAAGCTTTGAAGTAGTAACATTGGAAAATGCTTATAATAGAGTTTTATATGAAAATATTTATGCAAAATATAATATTCCAGAATCTGACAAAAGTGCAATCGACGGTTTTTGTTTCCACATAGAAGATATAAAAGGCTATCCCGCAATATTAAAAATCACAGGTGAAAGCAAAGCAGGAGACAAAGAGAGAAAAAAAGTACAAGCAAATGAGGCTATCTTTACTATGACAGGAAGCATCATTCCCGAAAATTCTGATACAGCTGTCAGAATAGAAGATGTAGAGATAGACGAAGATAAAATTATTATCAAAAAAGCACCCAAAAAAGGAGATTTAATAGACTTAGCTGGGAGTGAAATAAAAAAAGATGAAACAATACTACATCAAGGTGAAGTACTTGATTATAAAAAAGTATCTCTACTGGCAAATCTTGGATTTTATCAAATAAAAGTTTATACAAGGCCGAGTATTGGCATCATAGTAACAGGAAATGAAATACAAGAACCTTGGGAACAAAGTTATAAGGCAGGAGTAAAAAATGTAAATTTTTATATCTTAAAAGGCATGTTAGAGCCATTTGCCGATATTGTTTATCTTGGAAAAGTCAAAGATGAACCAAGCACTATGAATAAACTTTTTGCTTCGGCTTTAAAACAAAATGATATCCTTTTAAGTAGTGCCGGAGCATCTAAAGGTAAATATGATTTTACAAAAGATATTGCAAAAGATATTGGTTTGGATACAAAATTTACTATGACCAATATTCGTCCCGGCAGACCTTTGATATTTGGAGTAAAAAAAGAAAAACTATTTTTTGGATTACCGGGCTATCCATCTGCATTACTGATAAATTCTTATGATTTCTTACTTCCGGCGGTTAAGAAAATAGCCGGTATAAAAGAATATAAAAATAAAAAGATTACCGTTATTGTCGAAGAGATTATTAAATCAAAAGAAAATAGAGTTGATTTTGCAAGAGTTACTTTATCATACAAAAATGGTAAAATATTTGCCAAAAATGCATCTTCTCAACAAACTTCTAATTTTTTATCTACAAGCAAGAGTGATGCGCTCGTTATAGTAGATGAAAATCAAGGAAATATAAATGAGGGTGAAGTCACAGAGGCTATTTTAATATGAATAACATGAAGAGATTAGATATTTTTTTAGTAGAAAATGATTTCTTTAACAGCAGAAACAAAGCCAATGAAGCAATAAAAAACAGAAATATAAAAGTTGACGGAAAGATTATCGACAAGCCATCATTTAAAATTAAAAATAGTGAAAAAATAGAGGTTTTGGAAAAAAAAAGATATGTCAGCAGAGCAGGAGATAAATTAAAAGAGTTTTTAAAAGATAAAGATATTGAAATAAACAATAAAATTTGTCTTGATGTTGGTAGCAGTACAGGAGGATTTGTACAAGTTTTACTTGAGATGAATGCTGAAAAAATATATGCAGTTGATGTCGGAAAGGGACAACTTCATCCAATTTTGAAAGAAAATAAAAAAATTATTTCTAAGGAGAGCCAGGATATAAGAAAACTTAAATGTAAAAAAAAGTTTGATTTGGTGACCTGTGATGTTTCTTTTATCAGTATTTTATATATTTTAAACAGTTTGATAAACTTTGCAAAAAATGAGATAATTATACTTTTTAAACCACAGTTTGAAGTAGGTAAAAATGTCAAAAGAGATAAAAGAGGCGTTGTCAAAGATACAAATGCTCTAAAAAGAGCTTGTATAAAATTTGAAAGTGAGCTTATAAAATACAAGTTACAAATCATATCCAAAGAAGAGTCTAAAATAAAAGGAAAAGAGGGAAATAGTGAATTTTTCTATTATCTCAAAAATTTAAATTCTAAGGTCAAAGCTTATGAAAAATAAAGTAACTTCTTTGGCGATTGGTGGGTTTGACGGCATACATTTAGCTCATAAGGCGCTTTTGGAAAAATTGGATAAAAACGGGGCATTGATGATCATCAATAAATACAATTCAAGCTTAACTCCGGGCAAGTACAGATGTAAATTTACTAAATTTCCTTGTTTTTTTTATGAGCTTGAAAGTATAAAAGAGTTCAAAAAGACTCAATTTGCTTCTTTTTTAAAAAAAGAGTTTCCAAAATTGAAAAAAATTGTTGTAGGATATGATTTCAGGTTTGGCAAAAACAGGTGCTGTACTTCTGAAGATTTGAAAAGTTTTTTTGAAATTGAGGTGATAGATGAAGTTATTGTTGATGACATTTCTGTACATTCTGGGGCGATAAGAAAACTTTTACAAAACGGAAAAATTAAGAAAGCAAATAAACTTTTAGGTAGAGCATACTCAATAAAAGGCGATACAGTACCAGGACAGGGTTTAGGCGCTAAAGAGTTGGTTCCTACCATTAATATAACTATAAAAGATTTTTTATTGCCTATGAGTGGAGTTTATGCTACAAAGACTAAGATAAATTCCACTATTTATGATTCTGTTACTTTTATAGGAAATAGACAGACAACAGATAATAATTTTAGCATAGAGACTCATATTTTAGATACCGATATAAGGCATAAAGCACAAGAAATTGAGATATTGTTTTACCAAAAAATAAGAAATAATAAAAAGTTTAACTCTTTAAAAGAACTTAAAGAACAAATCAAAAATGATATTTCAATAGCTAAGGTATCCTTATATATTTAACAAATCACAACTGACTTTATATCACTAAACTCTTCAAGGGCAAATTTTGGACCTTCCCTGCTTGTTCCACTTAGCTTGACTCCTCCATAAGGTTGAATATCAAATCTAAGAGTAGGAATATCATTTACCACAACTCCTCCACACTCAAATTCATCTATAGCTCTTTTTGTCAAATTTAAATCATTGGTAAATATGGAGTACTGAAGTCCGTAAGGTGAGTTATTTATCTTTTTAACAGCTTCGTCAAAATCTTTTACCCTTATCAAAGAGACAATAGGAGCAAATACTTCTTCGCAGATTATCATCATATCATCTTTAACATTTCCCATAACAGTAGGATAAAAAACTTTATCTTCTGCTTTATTGCCACACAATACTTTAGCACCTTCCCTAATAGCACTCTTGACCCAATTTTTCGCCCTGTTTATAGCTTCTTGATTGATAAGCGGCCCTATAAAAGTATCTTTTTCGTATGGATCACCTATTGTTAATTTATTTGTCTCTTCTACTAATAATTTTGCAAACTCCCTATAAACTTCATCTTGCACATAAATTCTTTGAAGAGATATACAAACTTGCCCAGAGTTGTAAAATGCTGCTGCTGCACACTTCAAAGCTGCCTCTTTGATATCAGAACTTTTTTCGATAAAAGTTGCTGCATTTCCACCAAGTTCAAGCGCCACTTTTTTAATACCGGCATTTTTGGTAATAATTTTACCAACTGCAACGCTTCCTGTAAAACTTATAACTCTGGGTATTTCACTACTTACAAGAGCGGAGCCTACTTTGCTGTCCCCATACACGATACTTAAAGCATCTTTTATGGCAAATTCACTCTGTATAAACAGTTTTGTAAATTTATAAGCTATAAGTGGAGCTTCCGGAGTTGGCTTAAGAACTACTGTATTTCCAACAGCAAGAGCTGGAACTATCTTGTGGGCTACTAAATTAAGTGGGAAATTAAAAGGCGTAATAGCCACAACAACACCACATGGAACTCTTTTATAAAGACTTATAGTTTTCTTACCGCTTGGCATAGCATCACTATTAAAAGTTTCTCCACTTAATTCTATAACTGCTGAAATTGTTAATTTGATAGTTTCTATACATCTTTCAACTTCAATAATAGAAAATTTTATGGGTTTGCCAACTTCATTTGTTATAGTTTTTGCAAATTCATCTTTTTTTTCTTCCAACTTGCTTGCAACATCTTCAAGCCATTTTATCCTCTGATTTAAAGTAGAATTTTTTGTTTGTTTAAAAGCTTCTTTTGCTACCAAAAGAGCTTTCTTTGCATCATTTTCATCACACTTTGAATACATTGAGACAATTTTTTCTTTAAAAGGATTTTTTATTTCGATCCACTCATCTTTTGTTGCTTCTTCGCTTCCAAAAAAAATCTTTGCTTGCATAATATACTCCTTGTTATGATTGTATTATTTTAGCACAAAATGATATAATAAAAATAAAAAGAGTTATTGTGTATAAAATCCTCAAAGAACAGTTTGGTTTTAATGAGTTCAAACCTATCCAAAAAAAAGCTATACAAGAGATACTACACAAAAATGATTTACTCGTTATTTTACCGACAGGCAGTGGAAAATCTTTAATATACCAACTGCCTACTATGATGATGGATGGTGTTAGCATAGTTATATCTCCTCTTATAGCTCTTATGCAAGATCAAGTAAGCTCTCTTAGAGTAAATGGCATAAATGCCAAAATGATAAGCTCAAGCAACACTCAAAAAGAAAATGCTCAAACTATGGATGAATTGCTCAACAATAAGTTAAAATTTCTTTATGTTGCGCCTGAAAGATTTGTAAATGAGTATTTTTTACAAAATCTAAAAAGAGTAAAGATAAACTTTTTTGTTATAGATGAGGCACATTGTGTTAGTGAATGGGGGCATGAATTTAGAGATGATTACAGAAAATTACAACATTTGAAAGAGTGGTTTAAAGATACTCCCGTCACCGCATTTACTGCAACCGCTACAAAAACCGTACAATCAGATATACTAAAAACCCTTAAAATAGATAAAAAACAAGTCTTAAGAGCAAAAGCCAACAGAAACAACCTCATAATAAGATCTCAAAAAAGAATAGGAAATGCCAAAGAGCAAATTATTGAGTTTTTACATACTCATAAAGACGAGAGTGGGATAATTTACTGCTTTACAAGAAAAGAGACCGAAAGGTTATCAAGTTATTTAAATGATAAAGGCTTTATCACAGAAGCTTACCATGCAGGACTTAGTGTAAACAAAAGAGAGAAAATATTTAAAGATTTCAAAAATGACTCTTTGAAAATCATCGTTGCAACCATAGCTTTTGGCATGGGTATAGATAAGAGCAATATTAGATTTGTTTTACACACTTCAATGCCAAAAACCATAGAAAATTATTTTCAAGAGATTGGAAGAGCCGGTAGAGACGGGCTTATGAGTGATACATTATTGCTTTACTCAAAAGCCGATGAGATAAGCAAAAGAGTTTTTATCGATGAGTTACCAGAATCCGAATACAAAAGAAATATATATGAAAAATTAAGACAAATGTACAGATTTGCCATATCTTCAAAATGTCGCCACCAATCAATTGCCAAATACTTTGGAGATGAGATACAAAAATGCGAAATCCTTTGTGATAATTGTCTGGATAAAGATGTAGAATTTTTAGATATTACACTCGAAGCCCAAAAATTTATCTCAACGATTTTAAGATGCAAAGAAAGATTTGGCAGTGCCTACATCATAGATGTTTTAAGAGGCTCAAGAGCTAAAAGAATATTTGATTTTGGTCATGACAAGCTCTCTGTTTACGGTATAGGGCAGGATTTGAGTAAATTGCAATGGGGGAGTATCTTCGATAAACTTCTTGATGAAGAAGCACTGTATATTGATAAAGAGTTCGGCTCATTAAAAGTTACAAATATTGCAAAGCAAATACTAAAAAAAGAAAAAACTGTCAACATTAATGCCAGGGATTTGGAAATAAAAAAAAGTTTTAAAGAGTATAAAAAAGATGAAAATACCAATGAAACTTTTGAAAAGCTAAGAGAACTAAGAACTACTCTATCAAAAAAAGATGATGTTCCTGCTTATATTATATTTAGTGATAAAACTCTGCTGGAAATCTCAAAAAAATTGCCCATAAACAAAGATGAGTTTTTGCAAATATCAGGTGTCGGAGAGAAAAAGCTTGAAAGATATGGAAAAGAATTTCTAAAATTATGCAAAGATATAAAAGAAATTGCTCCAAAGGAGTTGAGCAAAACCCACAAAGAAACACTTTTACTCATCAAAGAAGGTAAAAATATCTCAGAAATTTGTGAAAAAAGAGAACTCAAAGATACAACTATTATATCACATGTTACTGCTTTATACGAAAACAATCAAATAGATAAAACTATGAAAAATACACTTTTGCAACCTCTTGTAGATAACTTTCCAAAAGATATAAAAAGCTGGATTAAGGATGGATTAAAACTTCATAATATCTCCAAGCTCAGACAAAATCTTGTAAAATATGAGTATCTTTTTATGTTCCAAGATAAAAATCCTGCCGATTGCAGTTAAGGTAATATTGTAAAGGGTTTTGATATAATCCAAAGACTTATTGTGTAATATAAATTATGGAGTTTATTAGATGATAGAAGCTTTTACAGAGGGGTTTGTTTTAGGACTTGGGGCTGCTGTTCCTGTGGGTCCGGTCAATATACTTATCATGACAAAAGCTCTTAAAAACTATACAAATGCAGTAAGTATTGGCTTTGGAGCTATGAGTGCGGATATAACTTATCTTACTTTGATACTTTTTGGATTTTTTGTTTTTGTTAAAAACAGCTCAGTGCAGATGGCTCTTGGGCTTTTTGGTACAATTTTTTTGATATACATTGCATATTTAATATATAAAAACAGAAATGAAAAAATTATCATACATAGCAGTGGTGCAAAAAGTGAAAACAATAAAATAATAACAAACTATCTAAAAGGTTACAGTATTACACTTTTAAATCCTTATACCATAGGCTTTTGGATAAGTATTTCAGCTTATATAAATACTAAAAATATATCTTTTGGCTTCACTCTTTTAGGTCTTTTTTGTGCTATATTTTTATGGATAACTTTGATGCCTTTGTTTGTCCATAAAACAAAACATCTTTTCTCTCAAATAATTATAAAAAATATATCCGTTATAGCAGCAGGAATACTACTTTTTTTTGCTATAGGAATGTTGATAAATACTATAAAAGGAATATAAATGGAAAAATCTTATCTTAATTCAAACCCCAACGAAAAGGGATATTTCGGTAAATTTGGAGGTGCTTTCATACCACCACCTCTTGAAAAGCCTTTTGCACAAATCAATGAAGCTTACGATAGACTCTCAAAAAGCTATGATTTTTTAGAAGAGTTAAGAAGTATTAGAAAACATTATCAAGGACGACCTACTCCCATATCTTATGCAAAAAGATTAAGCGATTTTGTAGGAGGCGGGAGAATCTATCTTAAAAGAGAAGACTTAAACCACACAGGAGCCCATAAGCTAAATCACTGCATGGCAGAAGCTTTGGTAGCAAAGTATCTTGGCAAAAAAAAGATAATGGCTGAAACTGGTGCCGGTCAGCATGGCGTGGCTCTTGCGACTGCTGCTGCTTACTTTGGGCTAGAGTGTGAAATACACATGGGTGAAGTTGATATCATAAAAGAAAAACCAAATGTCATAAGAATGAAAATATTAGGAGCAAAAATAGTACCTGTAACTTTTGGTTTAAAAACCTTAAAAGAGGCGGTTGACAGCTGTTTTCAAGCTTATGTAGCACAGGCGGATACTTCTTTTTATGCGATAGGCTCAGTTGTAGGACCTCATCCATTTCCAAAAATGGTAAGAGATTTCCAAAGAGTCGTAGGTCTTGAGGCGAAAGAACAATTTTATGAAATGACTGCTTCTTTACCTGATAGTGTAGTAGCTTGTGTGGGTGGAGGAAGCAATGCTATGGGCCTGTTTAGCGGCTTTATAGATGATCCGGTTAAACTTTATGGTGTTGAGCCTCTTGGAAAAAGTACTAGATTGGGTGAACATGCGGCAAGTTTAACTTATGGTAGCGAGGGAATAATGCATGGATTTAATTCTATAATGTTAAAAGATGAAAAAGGAGAGCCGGCTCCGGTTTACTCAGTAGCAAGTGGACTTGATTATCCATCTGTCGGACCGGAACAGGCTCATCTTAAAACAATAGGAAGAACCATCATAGCAACTGCAAATGATAAAGAGAGTATTGATGCATTTTACAAGTTATCAAGGTTAGAGGGGATCATTCCTGCACTTGAGAGTTCTCATGCTGTATCTTTTGCTATGAAATTGGCAAAAGAAAATCCAAAAGAATCAATCTTGATAAATTTAAGTGGCAGAGGCGATAAAGATATAGATTTTGTTACGGAAAATTATCCTATACCGGATCAATAGACTTGTTACAATATAAACAAAGGGACTTCAAATGATAAAAAAAATTTTAATAGCAAACCGTGGTGAAATTGCACTAAGGATCATAAGAGCTTGTAAGGAACTTGGCATAAAGAGTGTTGCCATCTTTTCTGAAGTTGATATTCAAGGAGTTTGGCTTAAAAAAGCTGATGAATGCTATCCGATACTTGGAGATCCTATAAAGGCTTATTTGGATTATGAAAAAATCGTTTCCCTAGCAAAAAAGGCTGATTGTGATGCAATACATCCTGGTTATGGATTTTTATCTGAAAGTGCTGAATTTGCTACATATTGTAAAGATAACAAGATTACATTTATAGGACCAAGAGCAGAACATATAGCACTTTTTGGTGATAAAATTGCATCCAAAGTTGCAATGGCAAAAGTAGGTATTCCTGTGCTCCCTGGAACTGATGAGCCAATAGACAATCTAAATGAAGCTGAAAAAAAAGCTAAAGAGATAGGATTCCCTGTTATCATAAAAGCATCATTTGGTGGTGGCGGAAGAGGTATGAGAGTAGTAAATAATCCATCTGAATTTAAAAAAATGTATGAAGCTGCTACAAAAGAAGCACTTAGTTTTTTTGGTAATGGGGCTGTATTTATAGAAAAATTCCTTGAAAATCCCCGCCATATAGAGATACAAATCATAGCAGACAGCTTTGGTAATGTTTTACATTTGGGAGAAAGAGACTGCTCTATTCAAAGACGACACCAAAAAGTTATAGAAGTGTCCAAGTCACCAAATCTTAAAAATTCTCTCAGGCGAGAACTTTACAGAACTTCTCAAAAAGCAATGTTTAAATTGGGCTATGAGAGTGTCGGCACTATAGAGTTTCTTATAGATAAAGATGATAATTTTTATTTTATAGAGATGAATACCCGTATTCAGGTAGAACATACAATTACTGAAGCAGTAAGCGGCATTGATCTTGTACAAAGGATGATTGAGCTTGCCGGAGGCGATAAACTTAGATTTTTACAAGAAGAGATTATATTTAAGGGTTATGCCATAGAATTTCGTATAAATGCTGAAGATCCTGAAAAAGATTTTGCCCCATGTCCTGGAAAAATCACCGAATATCTTTCTCCGGGTGGTCCTGGTGTCAGACTTGATTCAGTCGCATACAAAGGGTATGAAATTCCCCCATATTACGACTCTATGATAACAAAACTTATCGTATGGAGCTTGGACTGGAAAGGTGCGGTAAATAAAGCAAGAAGAGCTTTGGATGAGTTTATCATAAGGGGCGTCTCAAGCAATATCCCGCTACATAGGCAAATCGTAAGAGATAAAGACTTTATAGATGGGGTGTTTGATACAGGTTATCTTGATAAAAAGTTATCTCATTTTAGCCTTCACGCAATAGATGACATAGAGCAGGAAACAAAAAAGATGCAAAATATTATTAAAGTTATCGAAAGTATTAAAAAGAATAATTTAAAAGTAAGGCAATAAAAGAGTCCAAAAGGCATCGTTTAATGATTATATCAAAGGCTGGCTATTAAGATTTGATATATCTCTCAACCTTATACCCGATGCCTTTAACACTTTTTATAAAGTCTTCTTTTAACATCTTCCTGAGTCTGCTTATTTCTACTCTTATAGATGCATTATCTATAGGCTCGCCATTCCAAACATACTCCCTTAGATTTTCAAAACTAACAACACTGTTTACATTTAAACTTAAAACTTTTACAATTCCAATTTGTTTTTTTGTTAATTCTTGAGCAATGTTATTATAAAGCAATACATTATGAATCTTTGAAAACGAATAGTTTCTGCTTAGTAAAATATGCTGTCTTTTGCTATCTTCTATAAGTTTAGCAACTTTATTTATCCTTAATGCCAACTCTTTTAAGTGAAAAGGTTTTTTTATATAATCAGCAGCACCAAGAGCATAAGCTTTTTCAATATCTTCTATATTTATGTTGGCACTTATATAAATAACCGGCATAAACACACCATAATCATGTAGAGTTTTTAAAAGTTCAAAACCATTTATTTTTGGGATATTTATATCAAAAATTAAAAGATCAAATGGTTCTGATAATATAGTCTCTTTAGCATTCTCTCCAGATGAAAAAGAAATAACATTATGATTTAGAGATTTCAAATATTCTTGTATGGAACTTCTCAACATTGTTTCATCCTCCAAAAGTGCAATTTTCATAAAATATCCTTTTTTAAAATACGATAACTAAAAGTTGTAAAATTATTTTTTGATACCACAGAAATCTTAATATGATTTTTTTTGCATATTTCCCCAACTATATTTAGCCCCAGCCCAAAACCTCCTCTTGCAGCATTTTCCCTGTAAAATCTATCAAATAATTTTTTGTAATTTTTTATATTTTCTCCATTATTGGTTATTGTAAATATTATAGCCTCTTTTTCAAGAAAAAGTTTAATAAAAATTTGACTATTCTCAAAAGAGTATTTAATAGCATTTGAAATATTATTATCACAAATCCTTTGCAATTCTATATCATTAAAGAAAATATATATATCTTTTTCGATATCTTTGATAATCTTCAAAGAATTTCCAAGTGCTACATCATCAAAAAATAAAATTCTTTCATTTAAAAAATTGGAAAAATTAATCTTAATCTTTTTGTGCTCCATTGTATCTTTTTTGACAAGGTAACTTAAATCATTATAAATATTGTGTATGATTTTTATACCGGCTTCAATTTTTGTCAAATAAGTATTTTTTTTATATTTTAAATTATAAAGTTCTATATTTATCAGTATGATACTTAGTGGTGTATTTATTTCATGAATTGCATTTGTGATAAATTTATCTTGCTTTTCTAATAATTCTTCTGCAGTATTTTTAGCATTTTCGAGCATAATTGTTTTTCTCTTCACCCTTCTTTCAAGAGTATCATTCAATTCATTTAGCGCAAGACTTTTTTCTTTTGTTTGAATTATCATTTTATTTGCATATTTTGAAATCTCTCTGAATTCTCTAAATAAGATTTTCTCCTCATCAAGCAAGTCATAATTTTGAAATACAAATTCAAATTTACTTTTAATGTAATTAATATCTTTGGTTATCCAGTGTGTTATGTACTGATATATGACCATACTGCCTGCAAATAATAACACTACAAAAATAATTATTTGAAATAAATATCCAATCATTTTCTTTGTATATTCTTTTTGCTTCTTTTGAAGTACTTTTCGAACATTGTCAAGATAAACACCACTTCCTACCATCCACCTCCAAGGTTTATAAGCTTTTGCATAAGATATCTTGGGGGATAGTGTATTTAGAATTGGTTTATTCCAGACATACTTGACAAACCCTCCATTTTTCTTTTTTGATACTTGAATAAGGTCATATATAACTCTTTTTCCATTTGGATCTTTAAAATTCAAAAGATTCTTTCCCATATTTTGCTTAAGAATCGGATCAGCTATATTGACTCCATCGAAAGTATATATAAAAATATACCCTGTTCCATCCCGCTCATTTCTCATATTTTCAATAGCATCCACTATCTCTTTTTGAAGCTCTTTTTTAGTGTTATTGTTTGGATGTTTTGCAACATAATTTATATATCTCAAAGCTCTATTCGTTTCATTTACAATAAGTTTTTTCTGATCCTTTAAATAAGTTTTTTTTATATCAACTTCTTCCTTTTTATAATCAATATAATTATTATACGCCATCACAAGTATAAGCAGTACCGCGAAAGTACCCGAAAAAATAATACTGACGATATTTGCTTGATTTATGCTTTTATTTTTAAAAAATTTTTTCAAATTAATCACTTTATTTATAATTTATGTATATAATATCATAAAAAAAATTTGGAGCAAATAAAGTGAAAAGGCTACCTGCTGAGTGGGAAAAACAAGAATTTGCAATGGTGTGTTTTCCGCATTTTCAAAGTGACTGGGTGTATTGTTTGGATGAAATTACTGAAACTTATATTCAGATAATTACTAAGATTTCTCTATATCAAAAATGTTTGATAATTTGCGATGATATTTTAAGAGTAAAAAATATACTGAAAAATACCAATGTATTAAATAAAAATATATTTTTAATCCGGATAAAAACAAATGATACTTGGATAAGAGACTATGGCTGTATAGATATGATAGACAAAGATAAAATAATATCATACGATTTTATATTTAATGGATGGGGTTTAAAATTTGATGCTTTTTTAGATAATAAATTCAACCAAAATCTTAATGAAAAACAGATACTAAATACTTTTCTTATAAAAAAAGATTTTGTCTTAGAGGGTGGAAGCATAGACACTAACGGTAAAGGAGTTTTACTGACAACAAAAAAATGCTTGCTTGAAAAAAATAGAAACCCTACTCTTTCACAACAATCAATAGAGTTATTTTTAACAGATAATTTTAACTTGAATAAAATTATCTGGCTTGAACATGGATATCTAAAAGGAGATGACACAGATTCACATATCGACACTCTTGCAAGATTTATTGATGAAAAAACTATAGTTTATGCTAAATGTGAAGATACAAATGATGAACATTTTGAAGAGTTGCAAAATATGGAAAAAGAGTTAAAAAACAGTGGGTTTGATACGATTGCACTCCCCCTTCCTTCTCCTGTTTATTTTAAGGGCAAACGATTACCTGCGACTTACATAAATTTTCTCTTTATAAACGGTGCTGTTTTAGTACCCCAGTATAATGACGAAAAAGATAAAGAAATTTTAGACTTTTTCAAATCTTTTTATATAAATCTCGATATAATTCCAATAGATTCCACAATCCTCATAAGAGAACACGGAAGCATACATTGTGCCACTATGAATAGATGGGCAAAACTAAGGATATAAATTTGACATTACAAAAAAAAGCAACTATTGTCTCAAGCATAATAGCAACTATACTAATATTTATAAAGCTAACCATAGGAATTCTCAGTGGCTCCATAGCTGTTTTGGCAAGTGCTATTGATTCTGTGCTTGATTTGATAGTCTCGGCTTTTAATCTTTTTGCTATCACAAAATCAGAAAAACCAGCTGATAAAGATTTTAATTATGGAAGAGGAAAGATAGAAGCTCTTGCTGCAGTAATAGAAGGCACTATCATAGCAATGTCTGGAATATTCATATTTTATGAAGCTGTAAAAAAAGCTATACATAGTGAGCCAACAAAGTTAATTCAAACATCTATTATTGTAATGGTGATATCCATTATCTTGACAATTATTCTTGTCATATTTTTAAATACAGTAGCAAAAAAAACAAATAATTTAGTAATCAAATCTGACGCACTTCACTACAAAACAGATATATACAGCAATGGAGCCATACTTCTTGCACTTATACTCATAAAATATACCGGTATACAAATCATAGATTCTATTTTTGGCGGACTGATAGCTATTTATATAATTTATTCATCTTATGAAATCATTAAAGAGGGAGTTTTGATGCTTCTTGATATCGCACTTGATGATGAAATGGTAGAAAAAATCAAAGATACAATTATCAGTGAAAATGGAGTTACAAACTATCACTTTTTAAAAACAAGAAAAGCCGGGAATACAAATTTTGTAGATGTTCATATTGTAATGACACCTGATATTTCATTATTGGAAGCACATAGGATCTCAGATAATATAGAAGATAAAATCAAAACATTATCAAATGATAACGATTGGAGTATAATCATACATTTAGATCCTTATGATGATTCACAAATAAATTCCTAACCTAAGTGTTTACCCCATCTGTATCTATGAGCGTTGCCCAGCAATTCTACCTCTATATTTTGGGCTTCATTTTTATTTATGATTATACATGAGCTACAGTTTATTTTAATATAAAAACTACCTCGCAAAAGACCAACTCTGCATATAAAAATTAATTCATTCTTTATAAATCCCATAGAGCTTAATCTTTCTTTTATATCTTCAGGCAAATCTATATTTTTTATAACAGCTCTTTGACCCCTTTGCAACTGGCTTAACTTCATCAAAAAATTTCCCTCTCAAATATAATATCGAACCTTACGCATTATATCGCTTCACACCTAATATCCCAATAAGCCTAAAGCCTTATAAGCAAAAAATGCTAATATCCAAGCCACAACATTTGGATAAATAGTATAAAATGTTCTCCAGGCCCATTGAGGTACTTCTGCATAAAATGTACTCATCGCCGCCAAACAAGGAGAATATATCATTATAATAATTACAAGTGCAATAGCTGCTCTAAAGCTGATATTTTGCTGCATTTTTTTGATAAGACCTGTATTGTTACCATGATTTCCTACAGCATAGAGTGTACCCATAGTTGATACTACAACTTCTTTAGCAGCTAATCCGGCTATAACAGAAACTGTCATTCTCCAATCAAAACCCAATGGTTTAAATACAGGATTTATTGTTTTGCCTATTGTACCTATATAACTTTCCCCCAATAACTTTGCACTCATTTCATCATTTAATTTATCTTTTTGCACTTTTGTAGTAGCGAGTTCTATCTTTTTTTCATAGGATTGAACAATTTTAGGATGGTGTGGATATGTGCTTAAAAACCATACAACCATCGCAGCAAGGGCTATAAATGTTCCGGCTTTTTTCAAAAACATTCTTGTTTTAATCCACAAATCCATAAAAAGTGATTTTACAGATGGAAAACGATAAGGTGGTATCTCCATTACAAATGGTTCAGGTTCACCCTTAAATAAAACAGTCCTCAGTATTTTTGCAACAATCAAACCCAATACTGCTCCTCCTATATAAATAGCAAATAAAACATTCCCCGGGTTATGATTTGCAAAGAAAGCTGCAATAACTAAAACATATATAGGAAGCCTTGCACCACAACTCATAAAACCTAAAACCAGCATTGTGATAATCCTATCTTTTGGATTCTTAAGAGTCCTTGCTGCCATATATGCAGGAACTGTACAACCAAATCCACTGACTAACGGCACAAAAGCTTTCCCCTGAAGCCCAAATCTCTTCAAAAATCCATCCATCAAATATGCAGCCCTTGCCATGTATCCTGTTTGTTCCAAAAGATTTATACCAAAAAACAGTATCAATATATTTGGCAAAAACATAACAACAGCTCCTACCGCAGGTATAATTCCTTCGGTCAAAAGAGAATTGAAACTTCCTTGTGGCAAAATCTCTGAAAGGTAATTTGCTGTTGAGCTAAAAGCAATATCTATCCAATTCATAGGTATATTGCCAAGTTGAAAAGTCAATTGAAAAAGTGCCCACATAAAAAACAAAAATATCGGTAATCCAAATATCGGATGTATTAAAATATTATCTACTTTTTCACTAAAACTCTCTTTGATTTCCGGTATTTTTAAAGTTTCTCTTTGCAAATTGTATGATATTGCAGCTCTTTCATTGGAGAGTATATCACTTGTACTCTCTTCATCAAATTCTGTTTCAAGTTTTCTATACATCTTTTCAAGAACATCATGCACTTCAATAAAAATCGGCAAATCATGGATTGTTTTATAAGTATTTTCATCCCTATCAAGTAATCTTATTGCTACAAATCTTGCATAATTTATATCTTTAAAATGCGGTGATTTTTTTAGAATTGAAGCTAATTTCTCAATTCTAAGTTCAATTCGTTCGTTATAGTATATTTTATTTTTTTGTTTTTGTTTTTCATAAGTTTGTATAATGGTTTCAACTATCTCATCAACCCCTCTATGCTCTTTTGCAGAAGTTAAAATCACAGGAATTCCCAAAAGTATTTCTAGTCTATTTTTATCTATACTTCCACCTTTTCCCTCAACCTCATCTATCATATTTACGATTAGAATCATTTTCTTTTGCATATCTAAAAGCTGTAAAGTAAATATAAGGTTCCTTGATAAAATATTGGCATCTACTATATTTACGATAACATCATATTCTTTATCAAAAAGGTAATTTTTTGCTACCTGTTCTTCTGGAGTATATGCATTTAAAGAGTAAATACCGGGAAGATCCACCATTTTTATATCATAATCACTCTTTTTTATCTCAACTACTGTTTTATCAACAGTAACTCCTGAAAAGTTTCCGGTATGAAGCTTTGCATTACTTATTGTATTTAATATAGTAGATTTTCCGACATTTGGCTGTCCGGCAACTACTACTTTTATCTTTTTATTCATTTTTGTTATCCATGTTATCCACTAAAATATTTTTGGCTTCCTCTTCTCTTAATCCAACTTTTGTACTATTGGCAAGAATATCCCAAGTTTGTTTTGCTAAAGTATGTTTTAACACCTTTACATTAGCACCTTTTATGATACCCATAGCACTCAGTCTGCCTTTTACAGGCTCTTTTGCTATAATTTTTTTTACGATTGCTTCATCACCAATCTTTAAATCAGAAACTTTTTTCAAGATAACTCCATAATTAAAATTCATACGGATTTTAACTAAAACATTATTAAAAATTACTTAAAGTGATAATCATTATCAATAAAAAGAAAATAAAAATATAAAAATGTACCTGGTGATAGCGATAGTACTTTATGATATCACTATCACCAGAACTCAATAATATTTTAACTCAAAGCCTATTAATTTGTATTTAATATAACCTGCCTAAATGATGTCACCTTTGCCCAGTCCCTCTTCATTGATGGGTTATATTACTTCTCATAGAAAACTTTATACATAGATACATGTTTTTCTTTTTCTATCAAGAAGTCATCATCTTCAGGGTAATACTTTGCAATTTCGGGATTATCGCCTGCAAATTTTTTAACAGAATCGATCGAATCCCAAAGTGTTACTAACAGGAAGTGTGCTTTTGTTTCTTCATTTTTACGCTGAAAATATAATTTAAGAAGGCCTTCAACAGAGCCATAGTCTGGAGCAGCTCTTTCAATCATGAATTTCTCATAATCGTCTGCTTTTTCAATTGCAACTTCTCCATGCCATAATCTCATAATAGTCATGTTTATTCTCCTTATGTAATATAACAATGGCCGAAGATAGCCGATAAATTTCCGCTAGGTAATTTATCGGCTACTCTGTTTTGTTATAAGCTTAATAAACTTCTTTCCTATGTGCAATTCTGATAACCGAAATAACTAAATAATCATTTTCTTTTAAATATATAATTCGATAATTGCCAGCTCTCTTTCTAAATTTTCCT